>Ga0209191_1000418_pt1 | contig 33521 bp, 46 predicted proteins | sample S_130626_EF_Meta_FD_187320 | JGI IMG/M metagenome (GOLD analysis project Ga0209191, IMG submission 187320) | Freshwater microbial communities from Lake Simoncouche, Canada to study carbon cycling - S_130626_EF_MetaG (SPAdes) (version 2) | ecosystem: Environmental > Aquatic > Freshwater > Lake ...
ACTTCGTAGACCTTTTGACTCTTAGTGCTAAAGGTAATACTAAAACTATACCCGCCCTTGCCATGAACACCGTTCCATGAATCTAAGGTAAAGCTATTTGGTCCGTAACACCCCCAACCGTAATCACTACCTTCGGTAATTTTACAGTCTACTAATTCCATCCATTCTTTTAGAGTAATCATTCTTCAAATCCTTCTTTAAGTAGTTTACGTTGTTCCCATTCTTCCATCTCTTTAGCACGTTTGATTTCACGTGCTTCTTCACAAGGTGTGCAATATGTATGCACCCATCCGCCGCCTCGGCGTTCACCAACATTGCCACAGCTTTCGCAAGTGACGCCTGTCAGGCTTTCTGCTAATGACACCATGCCGCTGATATAGTCATCTCCGCCCGAGTAGTAAAAACGCAGTGTACCAAATTTCTCTTTAACTTGATCTAATGTTACTTGTGGAATTGATTCAGGAACTGTTCTGAAATCTCCGGCAACAATTTCTGCTAGTCTTTTTTCTTTGTACTCGTCGTTGGGTAATGCTTTCATATCTTCTTCAAACAGATCAAAGTTACCAGACTTGGCCTGTGTGGCCATTTCATTATACTTGATAGCCCCTGCTCGCTGTTTGTCCTTCCAATCGATGTGATGTTGGATATTGCCCATGAGTTGATCCAAAATATTGAACCAACCGTCACCACATTCAAAGCCCCAACACATACAAGTTTCCTGCATGTTCTTGTTGCGATTAACCATCATCTTTGGATACTTCTCGCACAACAACTTATCTAGTTCTTGTTTCATTTTATCTCATCCGATGTCTCAATAAAGTCGTTAATAATTAAATTCAATGCTTCAATTCTACGTATGTTACCGCTTACGTCTTCGGGGTGCAACCAGTACCCATCTGGGTTATCTTCCGTCTTGGGATTCTTTTTCCATTTGGCTAATTCACTTTTAAGATTAGCACGATAGTCTTTTAGATTCATGCTGGTAATACGATCCGCAGTTTCACCATCGATCCATTGATACTTCTTGTGTTTTTCTTTAGTCATAGTCTACTCCTGGCATTTTCTTTTTACCTTCCCAATGATCTCGAGTCACGCATAGTCCTTTATGCTTAACACGCATTGGAGTATCTAAATTGGGTAACTGTACTCTTACTGCTTCACACGCTTTTTGTGTTTCAAATTTTATAATATCTTTATTCATAAAATCACCAGCAGGACTGTACATAGCAACAATTAAAATCCAAGAGTATGTCATGCCAGAACCTCTTCACCCTTAAGGGCCAGCCATGTTTCTTCCTTGGCTGAGTAGATTAGCCTGTTGCGTTCCAATATGGCCCTACGTTCTTCTGCATCCAAATCGCACCAAGCATTGACCTTATCGTAACTGCCGTATGCTTGGGGCGGCATATAGCTGTATATCCAACCTGCCAATGCTTTGAACGCTTCAACTGTGTTGCTAGGGTGACTTGATCGTATTGCACCAACGAAGTCATTGGCCAGCACAGCCGTAAAGCATGAGCCAGGCTCATAGCCATACACCAAATAGTTAGCCATAGGGTCAGCAAAGTCCCCGGGCACTTCCCACTCTTTGAATGTCTTATACAGTCGTTCACGACTAAAATGTGTTATGTTCATTCTATTACACCTTCCACACGTTTACCTTCTTTAAGTGTACGCATCAATTGGCGGTTCTTTTCTTTTTGTTCTGCCTTAGCACGTTTGTCATCGTCACTGATCTTAAGCATACGATCGTATTCACGTGCCCAACGTACACCATTTATCCAATCTTCCAATCGTTCTAAACTGCCAACAAACAGTTCAGCATCACGATTGTATATTGGCAAGGCCTCGTGATCTTTTGGTAAAAGACTTAATGCACCGTGATCTTCACTCCAATCAGTGTGTTTGCTTTTGGCAAACTTAAAGCCCAGTTTGTCAATTTCTTCTTCGATCCGTTTGATTCTTTGGATTGTGTTCCAGCCACTCATATGATACGTCCCAAGCCCAAGTAGATCAATGTTTGCAATTCCAGTTGATAATCTTGACCCAGCCTACGTTTTTGATAAATGGATTCCAGCACTTCCTTACCATCACCGTAGTCCATAACACCTGAACCACGTGACTCTAGTTCTTCAATTAAGTCGTCTGTTTCAAAGTCACTAAGATTAACATCGACTTCAACTTCTGTGTAAATTGTTTTATACATTTTTAATACGTTTCTTTTACAATTTTAAATTCTGTCAGCGGGTACTTTGCTTTGAATTCATCTGTGTTAACAAAATCGTTATACTGTTTAGCATTGAAAAACATGCGATGGAACACTGATTTATGATCTATTGTGGTTACTGTTAAGTAAACTGATTTCGCTTTACCTGCCATTATTGCACCGCCTTTACATAGTGTAGTCTAGTAACATCATTTTGATGCTTCCAGTGTTTATTGCAGTCCTTAACTTTGGCCTTAACTATTACAGCAGGGCCTATGTTAAGATTCGTTTTGTTTATCCATGATGCCATCTTACCATTAATTATAGCATCAATGTTGTAGCCTTCAAAGTTTTTTGACTTGATTGAAGCAATAATTTCTGCATCTAAATCGTTAAGTGTGCTACCAATCTCTGCTAGGCAACCTTCTTCAACTTGCCGAGCGGCCTTCTTAACATTATTGTGTACTTTGTCCCTAGCATACACACTAGGCAAGCAGGCTACATAACCAAATTGATTTTGTTTAACATTGTCGCTACTGAGTATACTGTTAATGCTAGTTTGAAAATCGTTCTCGCCTTCAATTGCCGCAAACAACAGTCGCTTAAAATAAGTTTTGATTTCTCCTGCTTGTGCCGTATCTTCAGGTAATACTCGAAGTGGCATTGGCGCATCTTTTGGATCGGCTGTCCAAATAGCAGGCTCTAGTGTGCAGAGCATCTGCATCTTGTTGGTATGTTTGAGATACATGAACGCACCATCTTCCGAATACACCGGAGCATCCTCTTTGATGTAAGCACCATTGATTCGCTGTGCCGCACAGGCCAGCTCTAAGACCTGTTGGGTGGGGAACTCTTTGTTTGACATTACTCGCTCGCTACAGAGTTAATATACTTTGTATTTTACATGAAAATGAAACGTCTGTCAACCGTTTCTAAGTGCTTGTATATTTTTTTGGCTAAACGCCTAGTAAGTTCAGTTAATCCAAAATGCCCAATATAAGCACGTAATGTTGGGCTAGTGTAGTTTGGTCCTGTACGCATTTTACTCATAATACTAATCCTGCCCAAGTATCTTCTGATCCTATAGGGCTCCATAGTTCTTAGTAATTCAATAGTAATACTAAACGCATACGCATCTAGCTCATCTTGATTGGATAGGTAATCTTCGTAAGGTGTGTGGACAGGTGCTACAAATTCTTTATGGTCTCTGCGTATACTTTGGTACCGGTGTCGAAACTCATGTACTACAGCATCGTAAATTTCAGTAAGGAAAGCAGTTATTTGGTGAGGGCCAAAATCTTCTATACCTTCTAAATTATGATAGACAATAACTTCTATGGGGGTATCTGAATTAGCATCATCCTCAGCATCGTAGTATGCCATGATGTACCATTTATCTGGATCTAAGTTTTTATCTTTTTTGGTTTTAATAATAAGATCAAAGTCATGAGCCTTAAACGTTTTACGTGTTCGAGTTATTAACTTTTTAAAATTGGTATGTTTAGGACTCGTTTCTCGAACTGTCTTACATACATTAAACACACGTTCGAGAATAATGTTCATTTTACAACCTATAAGTTACTCTACCTTTTGTGAGGTCATATGGGCTTATTTCTACACGAACATTATCGCCTAGTATGATCCTAATCTTGTTCTGCTTTAACTTACCCCCCATATAACATAATAGTAAGTTAGGCATGTTTTCTACCTTAACTCTGTACATGTTACCGGGTAATACTTCGTCTACTGTGCCTGTGAGTTCAATTATATCTTCTTTAGCCATTCTTTGCTTTCGTTAGACTCCATGCGCTATTGCCCATGTCAGTCCATTCGAGAGTATCTCCTTCTTTCCAACCTTGTAGATCTAATAAGTCTTGAGGCAATGGGAGAACTAGATCTCCACTTCCGTCGTCTGCTTCTTCAACTCTTACTGTCCAATTGGTCATAATATATTTACTTTAAATGTCATCGTCATTGTATGGTACTGGAAACCACCCTAGTCTGTCAAGGTCGTTGGCGATCTCTTGGGTTATAGTACCTTCGGGCACAAACTTCATTTTGGCCATAAACTCATTACCTTCTTTTTCATCGTAGGTAGCAAGCCCGCCCATTCCAGAGCAGTACCAATCCATGTAGTCACCTTGTTTACGAAACTGTGCTATGATGCCGCCGGCACCACGCCAACTAGCCGTCCAAAAATCTTTCTCTCTATCTTGCCTTATCGCAGGCCACAAGTCTTTCGGACACCACTGCATGTTACACCATGCCGCATACAGATTTTGAGCATAGTCTTCACGATTCCGAATCTTGTTCAGAACTTCATCGTCTCGATAAATGTCTTCAACTAAATCTCGCATTTATTCACCTGCGTGGAATTCGCCCTGAAAGCAATGTCTTGCTTCGTGCCCTAAGACTGTTAGGTTAGTTGTCTTAGGAGTAACAATAGTGCAGGTAGAGGAATTACCTTTAAAATCCCAAAATGCACATGCCTGGACAGCGTAGCCAATTCCTCGACCTTGTCGCTTGATAGCTTCTGCATCGCAGGTTCGATTAACATTATCAACTTGCAACCAAGTGATTGTAGTTTTATTAGTCACATTACGAGTAGCGTCAAATGGTTTAAACGGTTCGTCTTGGTATGCGAACACATTGGTAGCTACTAACATTCCTAATATTGCAACTGTCTTTTTCATACTCTGCCTTTCTGTGTCTGTGTTAAAAATGGTGTAGACGGTAGGATTCGAACCTACAAAGCCACCCTAAGGGCAAGGCTCTATCCCTCCGCAGTCTTTTTTAAGGACTTTGGAGGAGGTATACCAAGTTCCACTCACGTCTACGTTGTTATTATACTTTCTTTTGTAAATACTGTCAATGAACTTTAGCACCATACCTCTTAAAGATATAACTCATTTTGGACAACAAACTATGTTGGATCGTCCATTATTTAACATAAGTTGGATCCTAGGCCGTTTTTGTAACTATAACTGTAGTTACTGTTGGCCCTATGCCCGAAGCGACAAATTAGATTACCAAAGTTTAGAAGTCTATAAGTCTACAGTCGATGAGATAAAACGTCAAGCTCGTTTGAACGGATTTACCCAATTTCATTGGAGCTTCAGTGGCGGCGAACCGACAGCGTTCAAACAACTACCCGATTTAGTTAAACACCTAGATGAAACTGAAAGTCAGTACCAAAGTATCCATATGACTACTAATTTGTCACCCGGATCAAAATGGTGGAACACTTGGTGCTCAAATACTGCTTTACTACAGCGCAGAAGTATTACTGCCAGCTTCCATGATGAGTTTGCCAAAGAACAAGAATTTGGAGACAAGTGTTTACAACTAATGTATGAAAGTGTACATGTTACTATTAATCAGGTCATGGTTCCGGAGAAGTTTGATGAGCTGTATGCTAGACTAGAACGTTTTAACAAACGTGGTATTAATGTAACACTCAAGCCACAAAGTGATCCTACAGCCAGCAAGGTAGTAGACGGATATACCGACGAACAGATTAAAATATTACAAGAAGGATTCCCTCAGAGATCCGAAGGTGGGGAACTTTTTCAAATTAGATTAAACGACGGCACCAAAGATTATTACATAGACCAAGCTGAAAGATTTAATGCCTTAGGCTTTAACAAGTTCGCCAATTGGAATTGCAATAGTGGCTATCAGAGTGTTATAATAAAAGGTGATCAAGTTAAAAGGGCTTATAGCTGTCATGATGAACCTTTGGGCAAAATAGAAAAATTTACTTTGTTTTCCTCCCCAAGGAAATGTACTACACCTAGTTGTGTTAGTTCAGCAGACAGCAAAATACCAAAATGCAAATAGATACCGAACACCTACATTATTGGATGTGTGCTATACGTGATAGCGAGGATCCTAAGTTTACCCTTGAAGCTTTTTGGAAAGGGCAAATTAAAAGTAAAGAATGGCTTATACAGCAAGCCAGGCCGTTTATAACTAAACACTCGTCAATAGAAATACACGGTGGCTGGGTAGGAACTTTGGCCAGTTTGTTGTTTCAAAGTCCCATTCCTATCAAACATATCACTAGTGTTGACATAGATCCTAAGTGTGAGTCAATCGCTGTGATGATGAACAAAGGCGAAGAAATAATTGGCAAGTTCAAAGCGATGACTGCTGACATGACTACATTAACTGATAACCCAGACGTAGTTATTAACACTAGTTGCGAACATATTTCCCAAGAGCAGTACAACACCTGGTTAGCAAACCGAAGTGACGACACCCTGTTGATACTACAGAGTAATAACTATGCACTTCCGGATCATATTCGCACAGTACGCAACATTGAAGAATTTAAAACACAATGTAATGTTAATGTTTTATGGTCAGGTGTACTAGAGTTTCCTCTTTATAATCGATTTATGATTATAGGGAAAAAAGGTCAAGTTTAGATTTATCTGGATTGCGATTAAACTTGTATCGTTCAGGTGGTTGGTCAGGCAGTGCAAGCCCTTGATTCTTCCAAACGTCCCTTCGAATAATTTGATGTAGAAAGTTAGTGATACCGTCGGGCACAAAGTTGCACCAAGGTCCGCTTCGTAGTTCTTCCATATCGATATTCTCTTCATCACACCAGGATATTAAACGTATAATTTTATCTTCAATTTTAACCATAATATGATAGATATTATTATCTGCTTCGATTATTCTTTTAAATGACTTATCGTTCTGTTCACACCACTTAGCCACAGCCTTGTATAAGTCGCTGACAAATGTTTTTTCAGTTGTCGCATTTCGTCCAATCTCAGCACCGTTACGGATCCTAAAGTTTTTAGGTTGCCAAAAGTTACTGGTAATTTCTTTAAGTATGTCAGGTAGCTCTGCAAAGCTAACCATGGTGTAACTAATGTATCCGATACGTACACCTTCTCGGTGCATGTTTTCTATAGCTGTAATCTGTTTACGTCTAATAGTTTCGTGATTAATATAGTCGGGATGGTTAAGCCCGATGTTAACTCCAACTAGCCCTGCACTAACACTTTTACGTGCAAACTCAGAATCGTTAAATCGTATACCATTAGTCATTACGCTTACATCGATAGCTGGGTCTAAATTTCTAATTGCAGAAATTAGTTCGGGAAAATCTTTTCTTAGGGTAGATTCTGCACCTGCTAATATAATCCTATGCACACCGTCTACACCGAGAGGCATTTGTTTGATTTGATCTATTAGTGTATCTATGCTTGGATCTTTTATGTCGCTGTCGGGTAAATGATAGCAATGTGGGCATTCTAGATTACATCGATCACTACCTTCAATTAGTACACCCCCGTTGAAATTAAATTCTGGATTGTCTTGTGTATAATATAGACTGCTGTAAAATTCATAATCATTTTCAATTAGATGATGACTTACGCCGTGTATTGGACAGCTCTTAGCAATATACACTTTATCACCGGTATGATACCGCCATGCAGGTACGTGTCGATGGCAATGATGACATAGACTTACAGTTGGATCTAAAAGAACTCCGGATATGCTTTTTTGCAATCGACTAACATTCGTTTCATTGAAACCTAGTAACATTACATTACCCTTCCATCAAGTACAGTTGTGGCTACAGGTATAATTGGTATCACAGATATCTTGTTACCCTTATAAGAATCTTCAACATCAGTTTTAACATACGGGTTTGTGATATTTAAAAGATCAGTTTTTGAAAGATACTTTTGATACATTTGATCGTGCATATGACTAACCATATAATGGCGTTCAACCGAGTAGGTACAAGGCGTATGCTCCCAACGATCGATATCTATATTTGATGTTACATGATACGGGTACGACAATTTACTGTCTAACATGAAAGCACGTTGTAAGTCTACAATACTGTTATCGACTATGTAGAACGAATTTGCTACACGAACTCCTAAGTTTATAAAATGCTCTCTATTCAACAACACCTTATCAGACCCGTAGCTTTCGGGCATGGTCAACGCTACAATATTTTCCCATTTTTCTCCAGGAGGTACTTCACCGTGAGTAAAGTAATTTGCAAATATTTCTTCTACATCTTTTAGCAACGGGCCGCCAAGCACGTCATTCTTAATTGCTTGATATAAAGCATCGTAGTACTTACGATACGGCACATCGTGCATTTCATACAAATATCTCGATGTAAGTTGTGTAACACCTAAGTAATGAAACTGACTCATCATCCAACTATATGCTAGGCAATCTGCTATATCTTGACTAGATGCGGTGCTAGTACTAGACACCATAGCAATGTCTTCATGACTGCCGTCTTCTTGATCCCATACTCTTTCTTCAGGGCTTCTATACATATCTTTAGGATATATTAACTTGATTCCGTATTTGTTACGATATTCCTCGCTGTCCATTTCGCTGTTAGGTATAACTGTAGCAGGGTAAGTCCTTATGCTGTCGTGCTGACCTAACTCCATCAATCTCATTAGACCGTTTATGTAAGTGTCTTTAGTTTCTAATGGTAACCCTAAAACCATTTCAGTGTAGTATCTGATGCCATGCTTACGACAAAGTGCATAGGCACGTTCTAAGTTGTTAACGCCCATGTTGATACGTTTTACAGCATCAAGGGTCGGCTGGTGCATGCTCTGTATGGCCATTTCTAAACCGTAAGTCCACGACTGAATAATTTTCTCCATTTCGAAACAATGCTCATTTAAATTCTTAGCATGATTAAATGTTACTCGTCGTATTTTACTCCCTGGAGCTTCTATGGCTCTGCGGATCATCCATGCTACTTCAACATCACGTTCTTTCATAATTCCAGAGTTGGCATCGATTACAAACATCCAATGGATGTTATGTGTAATTGCCCATTTGATTTCTTCTTCGACTCTATGCAAGTTAAAGTTCTTTAGTTTGTTAAGATAGTCAGCACCCCATCCACAGAAGGTACAATGATACGGGCAACCTCTGTTTGTTTCTAACATCATAAACCAACTAACATCGGGATTGTCTTCTATAATTTTATCAAAGAATCCTGTAGAATACGGGCTAGGAAAATTTTCTATATCTGTTTGTCTTGGATTGTTCCAATAGCGAGGAATGGTTTCTGAATTGTGATGTAATTTTAAAAGTTCAGCCCAGGCCATTTCACCTTCGCCAAACATAGCTACGTCGATAAACTCATGCTTGAGCCATTCTTCGTTAACACTAGGTCCGCCAAATACTATTAAACAATTTGGAAAACGTTCCTTCAGCTTTTTAGCTAGGGTTAGATTCCATTGGTGATTCCACACATAACAACTAAAGCCGATAATATCAGGATTGGTAATTTTTTCAATTACATCCTTTTGGCGATCTCTTCTCCAAATAACATCCTGTAATTTGTAATTGTCCCTTACGTGATCAAACTGATTAGCATACGCCCAGATACACCCTACGCTAAAAGGCAAGTAGTGTTCGTTGTCTGGTCCAGATGTAATTTCTGTTTGGATAAGATAAACATTTTTCATTGTACCATATTTAGCTGGGTAAATACTGCATGGAAAATTTAAAGTTATTGTTCCCATTTAATTACAACGTAGACCATTCTAACGCACGAAAGATCGATAGCTATACGCAATTTGGGTTTAAAGAAGGCGATAACGATTTAATAGATCTAAGTCTCGGAGCATGCGGCTGTTTTTTACTAGGGTTTGATCGATCAGATATTATACAATACGTTACGGACAGGATGTTAAAGAATCCATTTACTGGTGGCGAGTATATGACTACAAATCAAGCAGTTATAGACTTAACAAACAAACTGTATGAACTTAGTGGCGGGTATCGTAGCGTGTTTGCTCTAAGTGGTAGCGATGCTGTTGAAGGCGCGGTCAAATTAGCCAAACTGTACCATACTGCAAAAGGCAATGATAGAAAGTATATACTTGGCGTTAAAGACTCGTACCACGGAAGCACCTACCTAACATCGAGCATTGGGCAGTTGTCTTATATGACCACTGAGCCAGCAGACATTTGTGTTGCCCTAGACAAAGATGATCTGATCGATTTTATTAAAAACAACAGTGTGTTGTTGAGTTGTTTAGTAATAGAAACATGTTCATGGTCTAAAGGATTAAAACAATATCCAAGATCATTTTGGCAGGAACTTAGAACGATCTGCCGAGAACACGATGTAGTTTTTATATTAGATGATATCGCCATGTGTGGCGGAAAGACTGGATCCTTCTTTGGATTTGATCCTAGCTTAGAGCCTGATATTTTTACAATGGGTAAAGCCTTGACTGGCGGATACTTTCCTCTTAGTGCTACCTTAGTCAGTGATCGTGTTAGCGAGATTGTCAAACACGAATTTCTAGGTCACGGATTTACCTACACGTTTTCACTAAGTGGAATTTACTCAACATTGAAATACTTAGAAATACTCGAGAACGAACAACACTTTGTACGCTATGATAGCGTAGTCAATACCGCAGTTAGTTTGTTTACTAAGATGGGGTTAACTTTTAGAAACTACGGATTAATGTTTGACATAGATATTAAATCTACAAGTGAACAAACATTTTATGACAACGGATTAAACATTGGCGTATGGAACAACGGAAACGATAATCTTATGTTGGTGATTCCATTAACTGCTAATGTAGAATATTTTACACAGCTTGAGGAACGATTGCTCTCCGCTCTCCACGGCGCTTAACATCTAGTGTAAGGCAATGAATGCCACCTTCCCAGAACATGCCGTGCCGCATTTTTACTACGTGACTTTTAACTCCTAATGTTTCAAGCATATTAAATAATTTAGGTTGTTCGCTTGAAAACAAAATATTCGTAGGATCTATAACTAATACGTTACTATCAAACGCAACATCTTGTACATAGCCCTTCCACTCGTTAAGCCATTTATCGATCCATGCTTGACTTAGTGTCCCTTCGGTAGTAGCAAAGTCTTCTACTATCTTACTATAATCTAATACTTCGATGTAATCTTCTATAGAAATTAGGGTCTTACTTTTTAAACATTCAGGAACCCAATCTTCATTAATGCAAATTACAGTGTCGTCATTGATCATAAAAAATCCGTGATCAATGTGTCCCCATTTATCGTTTTCTATAACACGAGTATCGGGTAAATTACGTTTCATCCATTCTAGTCCTAGAGCTGTTCCCGGACCTTGTTTGTTTGTAATAAGTGCATCACCACATTTAAACATTGTAGCAGTATGCCATAGGATTTTATTTTTGTTTAACTCGTGATAGATGTGTTTGCCGTCATTCCACCATTTGTCTGTTTCTTTAAGATTTGATAACACTGGCGGCGGCTGGCTTATCCAATTGTGTCCTTGTTGGAATAATTCAGTAAAGACATCTAAGTAGTTCAGTCCGTCATTGAATCTGTCCGGCATACTGGTATAAGTTTGTAATATCGTATTACCATAGACTAGGTACTGATCCCTAGGAACAATAGGAGCCATAGCAGGATTGTTGTCAACTGTCGGTCTGTATACTTTTATACCCAACGCAGTTAAGTAATCTGCAAGTGTCTGCAGATCTTCTTTAGTTTCTTCTAGTATTAATTTTAATTGTGGGTTATCAGTAGTGGTATAACAATCACCAACGATGATTTCTTCTAACGGATCCCATTCAGTCCAAATGCTCATAATTGCTTTCTATAAAAATGTTTATAAGTTTAATTTTTTTTCAATATACGCATTGATAAAAATTTCGTATTCGTTGTTCGGTGACGGATTATGATACTTGTTAAAACTTGCTATCTCTTTATACGTCTTGTCTAGCAACGCAAAGTCGCCAAATTGCCAAGGATTTATTCCAACAACATCTCTAATAGTGTTGTCACCTTCTCGAACTAGCTCTTCAGCCTCAGCTAGTGACATATGATCGTTTTCCCAGTCTAATAGAAATCTTCCGTAGTTATGCGTAAATTTTTTATTTCTTAATTTAGAAGTTTCTCGGTAGCCCAGTGACTCATAATTTTTTGAAATAAATGATAACTTTGCGTCCATCTCGTTTAACGGTATATCTAATGCAAATAAATTAGCACTTTCACCTTGCCAGTTATTAACTACCCAATCTATTCCAGCTTGCCAGGTTTCTTTAGTTTCGTGTGGGAGCCCGCATATTAAACTTATGTGTCCTCGATATGCTCCGTATTTCTTAAACCAGCTTTGCACTTCTAGTAACCCTGGCATTAGTTTTTTAGGATCCATACCCTTACCTATACTCGCCCCAGATTTTTTGTTCATAGTCTCTATGCCATAATAGTGACCGACTAATCCTAATCGCGCAATAGGATCCCACTGATTTTTATTTGCAACTAATAAGTCTGCTCTTATAAACCCATGAATAGTCGTTTTAAAATCTAAGCGGTCAGTGACCTTTGCAAATTTTTCTAATTTTTCTACGGTGTCATTAATTGTTTCGTCGGCAAGATAGTAGTTAGTAATTCCAAATCTATCGTATGTATCACGAAGCTGTAAATCAAAGTCTTCGGCATCTCTACTGTAATCCCCCTTAACACCTAATATAGGAAAATTACAAAACTTACATTCAAACTTACAACCACGCGAGAGCTCAGTGGTTAACCACTCTCGCGAATCTAAAAAATCCCTATCTTCATATATGACTTTCAAGGATCTCATAGGGTATGCAGGATATGTGTCTATTGCAGATATAAGTTTTTTGCTTCCAAAAAATCTTGGGTCATACGATATCCTTACATTGTTACCGGTGAACGATCTTACTAGTTCAAGCATTGCTCTCTCACCATACCCTACTATATAGTAATCAACGTCGTTGGACTCGAATCCCGGAAATGAATGACTACCGTATACTATCTTAATATCAGGCCAGTGCTGTTTAATCCATGTACAGTACTGATCAAACTTCTCATCCCAGTGACCAAAGAAACAGCCGAACCCTAAAAATTTTGTGTCATTTGTAATTCGTAATCGTGCTAACTCTTTTAACTGATCTAATGACCAAGAACTTGCCCAGTCAATAACTTCAACATTCCACTCGTGTTCTCTAAGATAGGAAGCGATCCTATGGGGTCCTAGCATACGCCGTATGCCGAACACATGGACATTGAACATTAATGCATGGTTCATTGCGATAAGATTTCTTTTAGATACTCTTGATCCCAAAAACTATAATAGTTGCTGGTTTTTAGTTTTGTTCTTGCAGATTCTAAATTGTCACGCCACTGGCATAAAATAAGATTATGTTTTGCATTGTTTGTTTGTACTCCGTTAATAAACGTGTCTCTGTCTTTGTGATCCGGAAGGAACACCATTTCTGGATAGATAGTATTATATTCACTCGCTATAGAAACAAGCTCGTCAACAGAATAGTGATCTGGTAGTTTATACACAATTAGTTCAAAGTCCCACGGCGGTGGGCTAATATTACTACCGTCTGTTTCGATTAAAGTAAACTCACTTTTCTTAGCATACGGGCATACACTCAATCCTCCTAGCTCTTCTCTAGGTTTACTAATTCTTTCAATCCAATCATTTAACATTTAAAATTAATCCTACAATTAATAGATATCGATCACAATTAGATCTGTTCCATCCCTCGTGCCATGTATCGTGATCGTTGATATGTAATACACCGTCACAAAAATTATTTTCTATTCTAAGGGCATCTTTACCATACTGATCAGTATAATAGGTAGTTGTCCAGTTAGCATCGTCTTTCTCAGTAAAATATATCAGTCCAGTTGCAATCTGCAATCTAGTGTCTAAATGTTTTTCTAATCTGTAACCGGGACTATCTTTTAAGAATTGTCCACCCCATAATGTTACATTGAACATTGTTGAGGAATCCCACCCTTCCCAAGTATTAGATATGTTAGGAAAATCTTTATACAACTGATCGATTACTTGTTTTTTAACTAGATCGGAACTGACAAACTTTAGTATTTCTTGTAAAAGCGGACTTTGGGGAGTCGGTAATACTGCCCTACAATCAACTCCATCGTTCGCTCGTTCAAATGATTGGGCATGCTCTGTCCAACTTTCATTTTCAAAGGCTTTAGCTATTGTAGCATAGTCGTAAGGGATAGTCAAATTTAATTTTAATATGTTGTTTCTTAGTATTTCTGTTGTTATCTGCATTATTTTTTATCAGGATATAAAACTGTATAAGTAATTATCTCAAGTACAGGAGTTCGAAAATTAAAAAGACTGTAGGATCAAACGACAGCCCAATTGAAGTGGTTATTAAAGGTGACAGCAATGCCACACCGGTAACAGTTCAAGGGCTAACTACTGGGCTGTTTTCAGTACAACCGTCAATTCGGTTTGATACTAGCAGAGGAAACCTAGCAGATCCTGCACCTGTAAAAAATAAAGACTCGTTGGGTGTGTTAAAATTTAATGCGTTTAACGGGGATAAATTTGTCAATGCTGGATTCATTGGTGCGTATGTTGACGACCGCACAGAATTGTCCGGTAAAGAGCTTATTGATGTATCGCTAGTGTTAGGTGCATGTTCCGGAATACCATTAGAACAATTTGTTACGATCGGGCCAACCGGCACATTGATTGCCCCTGCGATAATATCTACGGATAATAGAAATACTCTATCTATTAAAGATGGCAAACTTATTATAGATTTTAATTCAAACCCTAAACCAAAATGGGTAGGGACCACTGATGCATTTTTATCAGGTACCGGTAGCGGCACTGATTACTCATACGATACTCCTATAACAGTTAACACAAAGTCAACAGCGATAAAGATACAACATACTGGTAATTTCAAACAACCTAGTTTAAGAATTGACAGTTTTGACAACGACATTACCCAGGCTAGTTGGATGGCATTTAATAAGTTTAGGGGAACGCCTGAAAACCCGGAAGTTTGTCAAGACGGCGATTTTATATTTGCATTTGACTGGTTAGGTAAAAGTTCCGAAACACAACCCTGGGAATGGGGTATGGCCCAAACTGCAATAGTCGAAGGTACTCCCTCAGAAGGTTGGTTTCCTACTAGCATGAATTGGGTAACTAGAGATGCCCCATTTGGTCCGCCTACTGTGCGTGTAAAAATATCCAATGATGGATTACTTACTGCATACAACGGAATTGCTATTGAAGGGCTTGAAGAATTACATCCAAGTCAAATTGATACTAGTAGGATAAAGTATTTAAAAATAAATCTAAACGGAGTCGAATGTGCAATGGTTGTGCATCCTATTAAAAAATGATTAATAATTTATTCCCTATTAAAATATACAAAGCAAGTTATCCGTATGACTTGCAACCATTGATAGCCAATCTAATTCCGTTAATAGAATTTGATAAGACATTAGAAAACAATCAAGGCTCAATGCGAGGCGAAGGTATTTGCTCATATGTTGAACGTAGAGATTTGCACGAACTAGATATCTTTGCTCCTGTGGTGAAGTTTATTCAAACACATGTGTTAACGTATTGGAGAGAATTAAATTACGATCCTGCGTATAATCCAAAGATAGAGGAGATGTGGTACAATGTATATAAGGAAGGGTCTTTTATTGATTTGCACAATCATGCGCCCCGCACCCTGACTTGTAGTTTTTATCTTAGTAAAGAATTTGGCACTAGCAACATAGTGTTTGAAAACCCGCTATCAACTATTTTAAAACATCAACCCTATTATATCGACAAGAATAACTATCATGCGTTATTCGAAGAAGAAGTAGATGCACAATCTGGAGATTTAATTATATTCCCGGGTTGGCTAAATCACAGAACTATTAAGAATAGTAGTACTACAGACAGAATTATGATTGGTGCAAATATATGTATAGAACGTTAGAATCCGAGCTGATGCAGGACCCTGCTCGAGTACACGCTTTCCAAGTAGGTACAAAAGACTATAGTGTTAAAAGTTTTTTAGAATTTTATAAAACTCATGTTAATTTAAGTACTGGTAAAATTGTTGATCTCGGCAGTGGTACTGGTGAATATCTAATACCGCTATCGTACCTGTATCCAAAACTAGAAATTGTCGGGTATGATGGTAGCGATGAAATGGTAAAGTTAGCTAGAGGTAGTGTAGAAACTGCTACCAGTCATGTACAGATTAGACACGCAGAATTTAAAGATATAATAGATACCGCCGATTGTGTAGTTTCAACTAATACATTGCATCACATGCACGATCCTAAAATATTTTGGGATACTGCAAAACGCATTAGCAAGCAATGCCTAGTCACAGACTTAGTTCGTCCTGAATCTGTAGAACAAGCAAAGTTAATAGTGCAACAGTATGCTGAACACGAGCCTCAGATGTTTAAAGATGATTTTTTTAATTCGTTGCTGGCGGCGTTTAGCGAAGAAGAACTAAGGCAACAACTTGAAGATACTAACTTATCAATACAAATTATCAACGGCAGATTTAATACGTTAAAAAGTTTTTTAATATTTGGAACTTTCTAAGTCAGGGTGAATCCCCACTTCTTGAATTACAATAGTTTTGTCATGCCACTGCCAAGTAGTAGTATCATATTGACTAGGTGACCCTGTAGACTGTGCTTCAGAAAATACATATAGACTAGTATCAAGCTCTATATATTTTTTACCGTCTTTGTAATGTGCTATTACAGATTTACATTCTTTAAATTTAGACATTGGATCCTCGCATAACTTTTTAGATTTTCTATTTCTTTGTATATCAAATTAACGGTATCTTGTTGTGCATCATCTCTTCCTTGATATGCAGATATTATACCCTTCGCTCTTCTAAATCCGTCTATGTTACTACTAATAGAGTCTGCTATATCTTCTATGGTTATATTTTTATTACTAGAGAAAAATACAGTATCTTTAAAATAAAACATGTTATCAAAATAGTGACTGGTCATAGCTCGAGCCGGACTATAAAATGGTATATTAGTTTGCATACATTTTTTAGTTAATGCTACGTAATTATCTATTATAATAGTAATGTAATTACGGAATTCTTCCACAACGTTATTACTGTTATACATGATGGTTAATATTGTATAGGGTGGCGGGTAACCTAAGTCGCCTGTGGGGCTAGTAAATTTTGTATATAACAATCCATCTTCTACTGTTATTGTTTCTAATATAGGAAGGTTCAGTCCTAATGTTTTATAATTTACTAACGATTGGTACTTTTCATCAGTGTACGCTTGTAAGCAATGCATGTCGCCGTTACTACATAATTTATGAACATATTGGTAGCTAACAGTTGTAATAGTATCGTTAATTTCCCAGGTACAGTAATCGGGTGAATTTTTATATTTTTCTAATATACTATTATCATCTCTCGGTTGGTACCCTATGAAATTGTCAAATGTACTAATCCAACTCTCGAAAGTTGAACACTTATTTTCGAATACATTTTTTAACTCGGAAATCATAACTTTATGTAACTTAAATCTAAAAAGTGGTATTCAGGGTTATTCAATAATTTTATTAAGAACTCTGCCCAGTTATCGTACCTAGGGTCGTGTTCTCGCAAGCCTGCCCTAGCAATAGTCATTAGCGGATATTGATTTATTTTAATCAATTCCCAAAATGTTGATTCTAGTTGTCTTTTATTTTTGTAATACTCACTGGTTTCAGTTGGGTCAGACGCACTAATAGCACTAATGTTTATAATCCGTTTGTTGTTAAGTCCCTGCCATATATTCCAAACGTTACGTAGTAACACTGATTGGCTCAGTTGGCAACAGTTAACAAACACATCGCATTGAGCTATAGTGGAAACAATGTCCTTGTGGTGATCAAGATTTGTTAAATCAAAGCCAGTGGCTCTCGATATTCCAACGATAGTATACCCAGCATTACTAAACACTTTAGTCAGTGCAGAACCTACCTCTCCAGTATGTCCTGTTATCGCAACTTTTAAATTATTAACGATCATATGGTATAGGTTTCTGACTTATTTGTAAAACAAGTCTAGGGGTCGTACTTAAATTTATACTACCGTGTAAATCGTTGTCTTTATAATATTTAAACATGTCGCCGGCTTTATAATCTTTTATAAAGTTTCCCTCGTGTATAAAAACATGCCCTTGTTGATAATCGATAAACGGCATCCAAATTCTATTATTTTCTTCATAGAATATTGCTGTATCTCTATGGATCGGCATGTACTGACCCGGTAGTTGTTTAATGATCCACCAGTCGCCTGCAAATAAATGTTGAAACTCTTTAAAGTCTAGTTCAAATGGAATGTTTTCTTCAGTAAACATTTCAGCCATAATAAGACTCTCACCGTACGGGCCACTTATAAACAAATCTCTTTCATCTTGTGTAGATGTTAATAATTGATCGAAATCTATTTCTTCTTTGATCTCGTTTTCTTTATGATCTTTCCAAGGACTGATAGGTATACCTTTTGTTGATAACAACAATTCTATCCATTCTGGATTGATTAGATGTTTATAATTCCCGCAGTATTTCATATATGCTTTCTGCGAATCGGTTGTGTACTTGCTCATTAGGGTGGCCCCATGCTAAGTAGTCATCTTTCTCTGCGAACGAATCCATACCGTTACTTTGAAGATAGTGTATGCTGTCTTTTATATTTTTAAATAGTTCAACATTATATGGTTGCACATTTAAATCTATATCGCAGTACATAGCATTTACAATAGCCGCGCCCAGCGATGTTAACGCTTTTAACGACTTAAGATAATCCCAAACGATTCGATCATCAGTAAACCAGTGAAGTAACTCTTTGTCTATATCTTTGCTTATAACAACATCAACATTGCCTATACTATCAACACCTATTAACGATTCATCAGAGGTCCAATGTAATGACGGTAATTGAAACGACATAGGGCCAGTGTCTTTAAAAAACACATTTCTATCAGGATTAGTAGCACCTACAAATATTACATCTCCGGGTTGAAAGAATTTTTCTAATTTCTTTTGTTCTATTTGCCATAGTATTTTATCCATACTATTACCAGCTTCAGCAAAGTTAACATAGTCGGCGTTTAACAACGCGGCAAGTTTTGCTGGCCATGCTAATTTTAGTTGATCAGACCGTATAGTTTTTAAAGTTTCTTGTGCAACAGAATCCTTTGATAGCTTTTGAAAAAACAATCGCGGATCGTGTGCTGTACTTTTCCTATACTCGTCCAGATTCCCGAGTTGATGATACAGCAACTCTTCTCCAGCAGTATAACTACATCCAAATGCTACTATTCGTTTAATGTTGCTCATCGTATATGGTAATCTGAAATGATATTCTAGGGGTCAGCCCGATATTGGCAGCACCATGTGTTCCGAACGGATTGGTAAAGATATATGTGTCAGCGGCTTTGTACGGAGCAATCATTTGATCTTCATAGATTAAAATATGGCCGTCTTGCCAGTCAAGCCAACTCATCCAGTAACGCTCACAATTTTTTTCAAACTTAGTTACACGGTCGCTATGAATAGGTAACAGATTACCGGGCTTGTACTTAAACAAATTCCAGTAATAATTTTGTCCTTCCTTTAGTTGTATGAAAGGTGGTAGCGGTACTTTAAATGGAAAATTAGATTCCTCAAATAAGTAGTACAGTAGCGAGTCGTGCTTGAATCCTACTTCTTCATATTTCTTTTGAAACTCGCAAAACTCTGCACGTTCGCCTTTAGCGATAGCATCCATGATCCCATTTTCAAGGAATTCATACTTTGGCATTTCGTAGCCATCGTTGTTTAATACATACTCAACCCATTCAGGTTTTAACCATTCATTATAATTGCCAATAAATTTCATAATTATTCCTCTTCGTACAAACTTATTTGTAGTATTACTCTTGGTGTAAGCCCAATGTTGCCCGCACCATGTAGTGCTGTTGGATCACTATATTCCCATAGATCACCTGCTTTATAATTTGTTATTACCTGATCCTCGTATACAAATATGTGACCCATCTCCCAATCGGTTAGTGGCATCCAAAATCTCGAACTGTTCTTTTCGTAGGTTGTATGAGGGTCAACATGCATAGGCATAAAGTCGCCGGGCATCATTTTAATAATCCACCAATGCATTTTTCTTCCGCATGTATGAAACGCTGGGATATCAAAACTACAATTTGTTTTATCAAACATTTGAAAATATGTTCCAGTATCGCTATACCCTGCTGCCAAGGCTTTAGAGTACTCGGCGTGCATTTCAGGTGTGTCAGGCTTTGCTCCGTCACGAGGTCTAAACATTCCGTCTTTAGATAATACTTCTTCTAACCACTTAGGATCGATTTTATCTGCTAAGTTGCCTATAAACTTCATGTGTGTTCTCCAAATGTACTTACTTGCAATACTAGTCGTGTAGTATGTCCTATGTTAATTGCGCCATGCATAGCCATTGCTTCATTGTATACCCACAAATCGCCTGCCTTATAGTTAGACACTGACTGATCTTCGTATATAAAAATATGCCCAGGCACCCAATCTGTTAATGGCATCCAGTACCGATTACCTGTCATATGCTTTGGGCCGTCGCTGTGTACCGGAATGAATTGTCCAGGTTTCATTTTTGTCACCCACCAATGAAACTCTTCGTTAATCCAAGGCGGATTAATATCAAAGTCTAAAACATTGCTTTCTAACAGATTAAAAAACTCACCGTTAGTTCCATACACTTCATACATACGTCTTTCTGTCTCATGCATCGCCTTACGACCCTCGTCAGAGAAATTTACATCACGAGGTGCTACACATCCTTCGGTGTTTAAGATTTTTTCAATCCACTCTGGTTTGATCCATTCTTGATAGTTACCTAGGAATCTCATACTGCATCCACATTCCTAGAAGGTTTATAATCAGTCATTTGCAATACTGCTCGAGGCGTGTATCCTATATTAATTGCACCGTGCCACGAACCTGGTTTTTCAAACATCCATACATCGCCTAACTTATAGTTTGTGATAGCCTGATCTTCACATATAAAAATATGTCCAGGTTGATACTCAGTCCAGGGCATCCAGTATTTGTGTACTTCTACTTCGGGGCTTGCACGATCAATATGCATAGGCATTAGATGTCCCGGATTCATCTTACTGAACCACCATGTTATATGCTTATCTTTATAATCTAAAAAGGGAGGGGGATTTTTTAATATGTCAAAACTTACATCAAACTTTTCTAGCAGTTTAAAATGTGTTGCCCATACATCGTAGCCTGCGTTTTCATACATTGCGTATTCGTCATCTAATATACGCTTAGGATCAAGATAATCCACATGTAACTTAGCATGGATAACTGTTTTATCATTAGGGTCCATTTGATCTAAATTTTTAATTATTTGATCAAATTCTTCCTGAGTAGTGACACGATCCACTTCTTCAAAGTAGGATTTTAGTATAGGGTTAAATCTAGCTTCGTTACGGATACTGTGCTTCGGCATATCAAAGCCGGGCTTCGACATGACCTCTTCCATCCATTCGGGTTTAATCCAGCTTGCAAAGTTTCCAATATATTTCATCCAGTATTTAGCTGGTGTTTTTTAGGATTAAAATATATCTGGGGTGAAGCGGACTGCTAGTATTGCACGAGTATCGTTTTTATGATTTATGACTTGATGAGGAATATTAACTTGAACTATTGTAGGCTTGTCAACAACTACACTATCTTTAAGACGTTTGTCTTCTTTCCAGTGGATTTCTAGTGAGTTAAGTTTTCTAACATTAGTTCTAGTATTAGGGTGGAAACCACCATCATAATCAGGAGCATCTGCGATTGTACGGAGTTCTAAGTCGCCTTCATACCAAAGCATCTCGCCCTGCTCACAATTTTTGATTGGAATATTTAATGACCAAATTATTGCATTTGGCTTGGGAGGCCAAAATCCATCTACGTGTTCTTTAGGATAACTGTTAGGGCCTTGACCAAATACTATAGCTCTGTGCAGTTCATGTTTTTTACCTGAGTATTTTTCAACATCGGGTAAGATGTTTTCTATTATCCATTCTGCTTCTTTGCTGTCTTTACTAAATTCTATAATTTCAGTTTCGCCAGACTGTATTTGATCTATGTGATTTTTAAAATATTCTCTAATATCATCTTGATTAGAGATTACAATGTCTTGATGATACGATTTCATTAATACTCAATAACAGGAACTGGTTGTCTAGGATTAGTTGGATATTTAATATCAGTTTCTACCTGATGCATTCTACGATTACGTGTAGGATCTTTATAACCAACCCCCATTACTAAAATTGGGTTGCCTTCCATCTTAAGTGTTTCTTTTAATTCGTCATGTTTAATACTGATACAGCATCCAGTTTCGTAACCTAATAGGTTAGCAGTTAAGTTTAAGTACCCAGATGCGATTCCAACGGCTACAGTTTTGTCAAATTCTTTAGGAGTATTAGTTATACGCTTTTCTCTAAAGTATTCTTCGGGATTATAATATTCTTCAAAGACTACACATAGATTGGCTAGTACCTGCGACTGAGTAGTATCACCCATTTCATATAAATGATCTTCATCCTTAGGATTTGGATCTACAAGTTTGCCTTTTTCAGTGACTCTATATGGTGCACCGTGTGTACAGGCATGTACTGCTTCAATGGTTTCACGATCTTGTATAAAATGAACTTTATAAAAGGCTACATTTTGCAGGCTCGGAGCTTGTGTAATTGATGTTTTTAGCAACTCTAAATGCTCTTCGGGAATCTCTTTTGTTAGATCCCAATTACGCTGGCAATGTTGGCTTTTAATAATAGCTTTTTTGATATCTGATTCTGTAAATGTAGTCATGTTCTACTCCTATTGTGATATTTATCTTTATTTTTGATAGAATCTTTATTTTTTGACACCCTTAGCGGGCATATAAATATACGCATATAACTATTCTGCCTGAAATATGTACAAATACAACGAACTTAAACAAATACACATAGAGATATCTACGCTGTGCCAAGCATCTTGTCCAATGTGTGCTAGGAATAACCACGGTGGATTACCTAATCCAAAGTTAATAGAAAATAACATGGATTTACATTTTTACAAGAATACTGTGATTCCTAGTTTGTTAAAACAATTGGGCAGTATTTCTATGTGCGGTAATTTTGGGGATCCAATTATGAACAACGATCTGATTCCTATGATCAAATATACTGTAGAACAAAATCCCGATATCGATATTCACATTCACACCAATGCTAGTGCAAGAACAGTTAAATGGTGGCAAGAGCTTGCACAGACATTACCGAAGAATCACCTGGTGTTGTTTGGAATCGACGGGCTTGCAGATACCCATAGTCTATATCGTATAGGTACAGACTTCGATATGATTATACGCAACGCCAGAGCATTTATAGCAGCCGGTGGCAAGGCACGATGGAACTTTATCACATTTCAACATAACGAGCACCAACTAGAACAATGCCGCCAACTAGCTGAAGAATTAGGGTTTGAAAGTTTCCATGAAAAACAAACAAGTAGATTTATCGGCAGTAAAGAATTTAAGGTGTTTGATAGAAGTGGTAATGTGTCACATACCCTCTTGCCGCCCGGCGAGCAAAAGATTGCGTTCATCGACCGTAAAACTGTAGAGAACTACAGAGAAGTAATTAAGACTGCAACAATTAGTTGCCAAGTAGAAGATGAACTTAGTATATACATAGACGCTCAGGGGCACCTATGGCCTTGCTGTTTCTTAGCTAGTGTACCGTATCAATATGCTACACCGGACAAATTAGTGTATAATTTTATGAAGGATAGCACGTCATCGTTATCAGAAGCTATCACAGTATTTGGCGGAATGGACGGATTAGATTTAAGGATACATACTATAGAAGAAATTGTTGACAGCCACGCATGGCAAACTATGTGGAACGAACGATTTGAAGATAAGTCTATATTAATGTGTGCTAGAGTATGTGGTAAATTTCCAGAAGTAGAAGTTAGCCAGTGCAGAGATCAATTTTTAGAACTTAGAGAATTTAATGAATAATATATATTGGCTACAACCTGAAGATACTCGCATTGGTGCTGGACAACGGCTAATAGAACAAAAGACAGGCAGTTATAGTTTTTGTGTATTGCCTTGGATACACATGGCAACCAGACCCAACGGTGATGCTAGACTATGCTGTGTAGCAAACGCCAGCGGCGCACATACTGGTGATCATGAAGTCGGATTAGTTAAGATGGAAGACGGTACTCCTGCCAACTTTGGAAGAGATACACCGTTGAGTGCATGGAACAACGATTACATGAAAGATGTGCGTTTAACTATGCTAGCTGGAAAAGTGCCTGCAAGTTGTACAAAATGTTTTGAAGAAGAATCTAACGGAGTCGTGAGCAAACGCTTATGGGAAATGTATGAATGGAATGGTGATGGGCTTGATGTTGCTCAACTTATTAGGGATACTGATACTAGTGGTGGCGTACCTCCTATAATCAGATATTTAGATTTAAGACTAGGGCATACTTGTAATCTTAAGTGCGTTATGTGTAGTCCGCATGATAGCAGTCGCTGGTTACAAGACTATGATAAGTTGGTTGCAAAAACACATAGTCCTATAGTCATTAAACAAATAGGATTTGATAAAGAAGAATTTAATAACACGTGGTACGAAAAACCAGAGTTCTGGGATGATGTGTTTGAACAGATTCCTAATATAACTCAGCTGTATTTTGCGGGTGGCGAACCTTTGATGATCAAAGAGCATCGTAGATTTTTAGATGAAATCATTAAACGTGGATATGCTAAAAATATCAGCTTACGATATAACAGTAATGGTATATTTGTTAACGAAGATATTATAAATGTATGGAGTCAATTTAAACAAGTACGATATGCATTTAGTATAGATGCTGTTGACCTGCGCAACAATTACATACGTTATCCAACTGACTGGGCTGATATTGAACGTAGCTTATGGTTAATGGATAACACCCCTGATAATATACACTGTGCTATTGCGTGTGCGGTACAAGTGTTTAACGTAAAACATATCATCGATTTTGCTAAATGGAAGTTATCACAAGGTTTTAAAAAAATTAATAAGTTTAAACTAGACGACTATGAAACTGGTGGCGGTATTATTAATCTACATCTATTGTATATTCCTACATTCCTAAGTGCTAGAATTTTACCACAAGCAGATAAAGATGCGATCGCACACGAGTTTGCAGAGTTTAAGCAATGGTTGTGGGACAACTACAGACAAGACGATAATTTTTGGAAAGACAATCCCTACGGTTGGAAACGCTGGGAAGGTATCTTAAAATTTATTCAAGCAGAAGACCATACAAACTTGTTGCCAGATTTTAAAGAGTATGTGAGTAACTTAGATGGTATTCGTAACCTTGATGCAAAAGCAGTATTTCCCGAATTGGAACATTTATTATGATACCTATTAAAATTATTTCCACGCAGGAGTCATCAACCTTACAAATTAGATTTTGGCCTACTGATATTTGTAATTTTAATTGTAGCTATTGCTTCCCGGGGTCGCATGATGCAAAGTTTCGATTTCCAAAAAATGTTAATACAGTAATTAAAAACTTTAGAATACTATTTGATTTGTATACAGCCAAGTTAGGAAAGACTAAATTTCATTTGATTATTGTCGGTGGTGGCGAGCCTACATTATGGCCGCACATAGAACAATTCTGCAAAGAAATTAAAGAACAACATAATGTCTTTACTACAATAATAACTAATGGCAGTCGTACTCTGCGGTGGTGGGAAGATAACATGTCTTATTTTGATGATGTTGTATTAAGCACCCATCACGAATTTGTTGATATAGATCATCAGTGTGCTGTAGGCGATTTACTCTATAGTGCAGATATTAAAGTGACTGGCCTAATGCTTATGGATGCTAAAGCATGGGATAAATGTGTTGCTATGGTTGATCGAATGAAGCAAAGCAACACCCCGTGGTTCATCGAAGCTAAAGCAGTAGTGGATGCACCTGGGTATGGAATGGATGTCTATACTGATGAACAACTAGAATACCTTAGTGCTGGTATAAAAAGACTGCCGGACAGCGAGTGGCTGTTAAAGAGATTAGCTGATATTAGAATGCACGAAAGTGTAGTATTGTTTGACGACGGCACAGCTACAGTGGCAAGACCACACGATATCATTGTTAATAAATGGAATTACTTTCAAGGGTGGAATTGTAACGTTGCGTTAGAAACATTACTAATAAAATATGACGGATCAGTTACTGGTAGCTGTCAGGCACCTATATTTGTTAATGATACTATAAACTTATTTTCAGAAACATTTGAACAAGATTTCAAAGCTAATATGGATTTCAAACCTATAAAGTGTCCGCTTGTGCATTGTGGATGCCAACCTGAGACTCATGTGACGAAGTCTTTGTAAGTGGAATGTCTGCCGCGCAGGTACAGAAATTACGGTCACAAGTTACGGGTTCACTAGGTGCAACGAAGTTGCCTTCATAAATGTTGCCTAGACTACCACCGACTCTACAAGTCGCTCTGTGTACATCTCCGTCCCAATTTATCATTAGGCTTTCTATACCTGCGTTGCAAGTCCAACCTTTAAATTTATTCTGATGATTCTTAATCATGTCGTTAGCATGATACTGTAGTTGTGCATAAGTATTATCTAACCAAACTACTGTATTCTTTTCTACAGTTGCTTCTTGTGACTTAATCCAGTTTAAGTGATCCGGATGATAACGCATGTCATCAAACAAATCGTGATCTCCCTGGGTCCAACGAATACGTCTTAACGTTGCCGGGATCTTTGCTGTTAAACATCTAGCAAATAATGTAACAGCCGCATCCATATGGTCATGGTGACACATGATCTGTGCTATGATTTTAATTGTTGTTCCGTCAGCAACTTTATTCATTGTGTCGTACACACGTTGCCAGTCGTATTCTAAATGTAAACTAAACACAAGTTGGTCAACAGCTAGACTAGCATAAAACTCATAGGGAAGTGTTCCGTTAGTTGTTACACTGATCCAACTAATGCCGACATGCCTACAATATTGTACGAGTTCTCTAAATTTAGGATGCACAGTGGGCTCACCGCCTGTAAAACTTAAACGTATAGGCTTACCTAATGTTACAAGTTTGTCTACTGCACGTTTTAATATTTCTATATCAGTGTGAGGGCTAGTGTTATCGTGTATCTCAGCAGGACAATAACTACAGTCATAATTACAGCGTTTGCCAAGATTCCATTCTATTTTAATACTACCTTGATGCGGCCAACGACTGGTTACTTTAATCATAGTGTGTATGCTTTATTAATGTTTCGAAGTACAGATCGCTGTTAAAAAATTTAATTGCAGTTACCTGGGGATGCGATCCAATAACATCTATGCCCCATGTTAGTTTACATTTGTGATTTGGCACATACCAATCACTAACGTTCGGGTTGTATTCTAAGAACACATCTGTTATAATAAGTTCGCCTAACATGTATCTACCTAATGCTAGTTTATTTAAGTTGTCTAGCGGAACTATAAATTCCGATTCAGTTGCCCACTGATAAAATTTTTTCTTATCGGCAAATGTGTATGGTTGTTCAACACCAAAACACATTAAAGTTTCTGCACTAATAGTCGACTGCACGTTAAGATCTTGCAAATTATCATTATCTATAGAAATATCAATCCAGTCTTTTCCGATAGTGCCGTACCCTAAAAGTAACCGACCCCATTTATTTTCTGTTGTTAGCCATAGTTTATGTTCTTCTTTTAAGGGTACTGACTGTGGGGTTGGGTTTTTATAAAACACAACAGATACATCATATTCAGCAAAGTTAGATATTTCTACAGCTTCTAATGCGTGAATGTATAGGTTAATCTTTTCCCATTCTGCTGTATGGGTGTTGTTCGTACTTTCATTTAGCACAAATTTATTATGTAATGCGTTTAGTTGTTCTTGTGTAACCAGTGGCGTTAGCACAGGTTCACCTACAGATATACACAGCTGAGCTAAATCGCTAATAATTTCATCCCGACTAAGAGAATGAGATACACCCATATAAAATTGTTCGCTATCGGTATGTAAGTCTTGCCAGATATGTTGTACAGGGTTGTCGTTTAAATGATAAAACAGATCTATCTCTTTGCCGTTGGCACACAAGGTTACTTGGGCAGTATTGCATCCGTGACTATTATAGAACTTTTCCTTCATAGGTATCGTTTAAACTCCGGAGTCACCTCTTCGAAACTTTGGTTACGAGTTTTATCCAGCCTACGGTTAAATTCTACACAGTCTTCCCACTTGTCACTTTGATCTGTTGCGTTTATGTAATTAATAATACCGTCAATTTGTTTTAATGTTAAATCTAACAGAATAGGATTTTCTTTAACATGCTTGAACTTTGGAACATGATCTTTTACAGCATTCAATCTCTGTACGGCTAAAATTTTAAGATACTTTGGCAGTACTTGTACTGATAGTACATTGGGATATTTGACAATGTTAGTGTAGAATACAATCCCTAACTCGTCTAGGAAGTGTGCTATCATTTCGTCAAGCGTTAGTACGTTACTAACCTGCACAGCAACCGCCCCGACTATACGACTTACGTTGGGAATTTTTTGTATTTCTTTGATATTTTCCACAACTTGATTCCAATCACCGTTGCCGCGAATGTAGTTGTAAACATCGTCAATGCCGTCAATAGAGATGTTAACGGCAACTGATCTAAAATGAGGCCAATAGTCATGTATCGTTCTTCCTTTACTAATTCCTAAAGTTGTGCCGTTAGTTGCATATTTAATTTCAATTTGATGTCCGTAGGGTTTAAGCATATCTAGTATACGATAATGCTGTGGATCCATTAACGGCTCTCCACCTGCAAATTCTACACGTCTAAAATACGGTAGCAATTTTTCAAAGCTAGACCACCAGTTAGGATTATCATCAAACTTGTCCAAGTATGGTTTACGCATTAAGTTGAGATCTTCAATAGCCTTAACCATAAAGTTATTTTCTTTAATGTAAAACTCTTCTACCTCTTTCCAGTCATTCCAACTAGTACTATCCATCGGATGGCACATGCGACATTTAAGATTACATAGGTTGTTAAGTTTGATTTCCATAGTAGGAAATTCAAATGGCATTTTAAAATTACTGTCCATTCCGTTTAATGCATGCGGATATAGTGTTATACGGCTTTCAGGTATAACTCCTGCAATATGTCGTTGACGTAAACTTTCAACACCTTGGTCCTCTAGAACAAAACACGGTTCACATTCCTTAGGACGCTCTCCGTGCAATACTTGCTGACGAATTCGTCGCATGTTATCGTTGTTCCAAATTTCTTCTAGAGTGTTATCCTGTATGTTTCCAATAGGATGACTACGGCAGCAAACTTGTATTGCACCGTCCTCTCTAGTAGCTAACCCGGTAAACGGGTGCATACAAAATGTTCTACTATGATGCATTTTGTTCAATAGCCCATGCTCGTTCTTTACACCAGAAACATTCACCGCATGTTGGTACATGTCTTCCTGGGACATAGTTGGTATAGTCTAAGCCCTCAAATTCACCTTCGCAACTTCTTGTTATGTGAAATAAATTTTCAATCTTTAATCGTTTGTATTGTTTAACAATCCAAGATTTTTCTACAAATCTAAATGGATGTATTGCAAATGAACCCATGTGTTCCATAATTGCTAATCGCTGGTTATCTTCAGTTGGTTCTATATCTCTAGTCGGCATACCTTTAAAATCTACGTTAGATGGATTTTTAGTAACAGCATTATAGTAAGCATCAACTTCTTCGTAGTAACAGATAAATTCAGCAAACGCACGGATTTCTACATTATCCCCGCTGACCAGCTTTCCATATTCGTCTACAATCGTAGGACCCTTACTACCCCATTCTAATTCAGGAGCAATAAAATTAGTATGTCGATTAAACTTAATGTTTGGAAATTGATTTCTTAGCCATTCATAAACCATTATACTGTCGTGACCTTGCCACGGTTTGGTTTTCCACATGCGTGTGTGACTTATTACATTAAGTGTAAACTCAGTGTCTGCTGGCACTAGACTACATAGGAGGTATCCTAGCAATGCGCTGTCGGCACCACCACTAATACTAATAGCAATATTGGTCCACTTTGTGTCAAACGGAATATTGACTCCGTCTATATCATGTAGTTTCATTTTCTAAATACCTTATTAATGGGCTTACTCCCACAGGTTGCCCATCCTGCAATGCCAGGTAGATACTATTAGTAGGTGTAAGATCAAAATCCTTACATACTTTATAATACCTGTCCGTATGTGTGCTCCAAAGATGGTCGGGAGTTAAATTTCTTATGAAATGTAATCCAATCATAGCTAACGCACGATTGTTCATATGGAAGTCATTCATTATTGTAACACTATCTGTATCGGTTTGTCTAGTCCAACGTAAGCCAATTCTATTCCAACCTAGCCCAAGGCCTTTGCTCAAACTTATGCCTACAGACTTGATTGATGGATGAGATAAATCAAAGTTGATTCCGCGACAGCAAGTAAGCCAAGCGCCGTCCACATGTACACTAATTCCTTTGTCTTGCGCTTCATCTAATATTTCCCCCATTTGAGTATGTATTGCTCCTGTGCTAGGAAAAGGCATGGCAATTATTAATGGTACACCTTCTCGTAACAGTCCCGGCCTAGTTCCCCAGTTTCCTAATCTATCGTGATATCTATAATCGCCAATCAATACTTGCGGTTGACATCGCATATAGATATTATCGATGTATTGCGTACAACCGTTGATAATGTCAACTCTGTCGAAACTATCAAAACCTGTTACATCATTTAATTTACTTTTAAACAACCAAGTGGTCATTTCCTGTTTAAAATCAGTATAAACCTGATCTGTTATATCTGTGAATACTCCACCCTTTACTACTTCTGCAATTAGTGCATCAATACGATTGTCCGCTAGTGGCTGTGGGCGGTCTACCTGTAGCCACTTAGCTTCGTAAGAAGTCGCTATCATAGCCAATCTCCGTAATGCCATGTTGGTCGGGTTATTTTTGTAATGTCAATAGGCTGTAAATTTTGCCCAAACAACGGAGCATCTATAAATCCGCTTGCGGCCCTTGGAGAAAAATGTACATACGCTGACTTGTCTATTAGTTCTAATAATTGATTTTCTTTTTTAATTCTGTATTCCAAACTGTAAAACGGAGAGGTTGCTTCGTAGGCAAAAATATTAGTAAAATTAATCAGTGTAGGTAGCGTGAAATCAAAACTACTAAAATCCGGAGTATCGACTAATAGGTCAAGTTTAATAAACTCGTATTCTACATTGGATAATTTAGGAGCATTAGTTTGCCAGTAGTCTAATGCTGTTTGGTTGTAGTCATACATAATAACTTTTACACGAGCATCTTTACTAATGTAATTAACCCACCATGTTCCGCTAGCAGGGGTGAATACTTGTTGTACATTTTCAAGGTCAACAGTTAATACATCAGTTGAACTAGTATGTACAAAATCAGTCATGCAATAGTTTTGTCTAGCATACAACCATGCAGAGTGTTTTAAAAATTCAATTTGATTCTCTGGATAAAAATGTTTTTTGTTTTTTCGTATATCATCAGTAAACACTTCGATAGTCTGCTGATTTTGTAAAGCACAACTTATAATATTCCAACCATGACATTTGTGATTATATGTCTGTGAATTATTACCCCAACGGATCCATGTTGGTGTATAATCATCATGGATGTTATAGGGACTTTTTATTGGCTCTGTTTGTGTATGTAGAGCTCCGAGTTCTTGATCTCCAATTTCTGGGTATCCAAGCTCTTGATAAATTTTTAAATTGATGACATAGCATTGATGATGCAGTTCATAATATGCTTCTTTTCTATCTAGAATGTGTCCGGTGATAAAAATTTTATCTGAAACAATGTTATCTAGCTCGTTGAAGAAACTATCGCCATTGATAAATTCTGTTCCAGTACTAAACACCACTGCGTATTTGTATTGTTTACTTGCTTCTACAAGTAACACATCTTCATAGTAACCTTGTAATACACTGTAGCCTTTAATACATAAATGATTTATGGTGTAATCGGCTTGATTTTTAACTAACTCTTTGGTCCAAGCAGACTTGTATTCGTTAGTGCGATCAACGAAGCAGAAAACAATATCAGGATTACTTGATTTGAATTTAATTAAGCTCATTGTTCTTATTATAACTTCTAACGATCAATTCTGCAAATTCTTTTTTTCGATTGCCAACTACACAGTGGGCGATCATATGCATCCTCGGAGTGTTACTATTATTAACAACAGTGTGCGTATCTGTTATATTAACTACAAATGCATTGCCAGCCTTCCAAGGGACTCTGCCGTATGAGTCTAAATCCATATAACAATTATCTGGATGCGTAATAGCAACGTTGATTGGAATCATATGGTCCATCATATCAAATTCTGTATTCTTAACTCCGTTAGGAGCATCGCAATGCGGAGCAATCACACCGCCAGCCGCTAATTCCATAAACCTTAATCTTGCAAATCGTTCTGTTGGAAAGGATTTCCAGAATGCTGTTATAGTAGGGCATTCGTCAGCAATACTAGTCCAGTGGTATTCGTTAGGTAACGCATTATCATTAGTACCGGTAATATCTATACCTAGGCCATGCAGACAACAGCTACGCCATCCGTCATGGCCATCTCCGTCACGATCTCTATGATTTACCAAATGCTGTTTAATCCTATTTGTTTCAACTATCCATTTATCTATGTCAAACCCAAGATCTAGTCGAATCCATCCAATTGGTTTACGTAAGATAGCAGTTGCTTGTGATATAATGTCCATGATATATTTAACGTCATTATAGTAGTAGATAAATATTTCATGATTTCCGAAACGGCATACACTGTATCTTTAGACCTTATCAAAGAAGCTAATCTTAATTTTCCAGCTGGGCTTTTAGAAGACGAAGTAGAGTTTACACTAAACACTCCGACTAAACATTTTTTTTACGATGCTTGGGCTATTAAGGATGAGTACAAAGGTACTGTTTGGGAAAAACTCTATAATAGTTTACCTGCTGATAAAGGTGAAGCTAGAGTTATTCGATTAAACGCAGGAGAGTGCTATATTAGTCATGCAGACATCGATGATCGCTACCATTTAAATTTATCTGGTACAAATTGCTTTTTAATTGACCTAGACACTAAAAACTTACATGGCTTAACAACTGATGGAATTTGGTATGACATGAATGCGGGTAAAATACATACCGCAACTAATTTTGGTAATCGTGTTAGATTTCAATTAGTAATCAGAAAACTGCTTCATAGAGGCAATTTTAATGACCGGGTTGATGTTACTATTCAACCTAAAACAAAAAGCAATAAAGATGATTGTCGTTATTTGTTTG
>Ga0209191_1000419_pt1 | contig 33514 bp, 34 predicted proteins | sample S_130626_EF_Meta_FD_187320 | JGI IMG/M metagenome (GOLD analysis project Ga0209191, IMG submission 187320) | Freshwater microbial communities from Lake Simoncouche, Canada to study carbon cycling - S_130626_EF_MetaG (SPAdes) (version 2) | ecosystem: Environmental > Aquatic > Freshwater > Lake ...
CATCCATATGTTCCACCAAGGCTGTTCTGCTTTCAACCCAATCGCCATCGTTGCAATACAACACGCCTTCGATTTCACGCATCTCTGCACGGTGAATATGTCCGCACACTACGCCTTGGTAGCCATGTTTTGCAGCTTCACGTGCAACAGCAACTTCAAAATCGGTGATGTAGTTCAGGGCTTTTTTAACCTTGTGCTTGAGATAAGCAGACAACGACCAATACGGGAAGCCTAAACGGCCTCTCAAATTATTTAAATACCGATTCATTTTGAGCGTGAACTCGTACAGATAATCACCCACGTAAGCCAACCATTTGGCTTGCTGCACGACTGCATCAAAGTAGTCTCCATGGATGACCCATAGATGCTTTCCGTCAGCAGTGTGGTGAATCGCCTCCTCAACTACTTCGACGCCACCAAATTGGTGGTTTAAAAATTCACGGGCGAATTCGTCATGGTTGCCAGGCACATAAATGACTTTGCAACCTTTGCGTGCTCTACGCAATAACTTCTGAACAACGTCGTTGTGGGCTTGTGGCCAATACCAACGCCTGCGCAGTTGCCATCCGTCGATGATGTCACCAACCAAATACAAATAGTCGCTTTCGTGTTCTTTTAAAAACTCTAATAACTCTTCAGCTTGACAACCAGGTGTGCCTAAGTGCACATCGGAAATAAAGATGGATCTGTAATGCATCAAGCACCTAAGAAATGTTTGCGGTATCGCGCAGGCATATCTTGGATCTTCATCAACATCGGTAAATCGGCGGTATTGAAGTCTGGGTCCCACGCTGGGGCGCCCAATACTTTGGCGCCTAGTCGCAAGTAGCCTTTGATCAAGGCAGGTGGCTCAAATGCCACGTTCACATCCCACTGCTCAACCGGTAGGGGAAGACGCGGCGTGACTTGGTGCGCAATGTCTGCCAAATGGGTTTGTTTGAGTTGATGCCAAATACTCGCAGCCACTTCGCCGCTGACCACACCTTGGTGCAACATGGGAATACTGGCGCAACCGATCATCACGTCTAATTTATTACGCACCATGAACTCAGCCAATGCGCCCCACAAAGCCATGATCACCCCACCATGGCGATGTTCAGGATGCACGCAGCTACGACCCAACTCCACCATGCGTTCGCGGTAGGTGCGCAAGCGCGTCAAATCAAATTCCAAATCTGAATAGGTGCTTCCAATACGCTTGGCCTGCGCGGGCGTTAGTACGCGGTAAGTGCCAATGACTTGTTTAGTTGTTTGGTCCCGAACAATCAAGTGCTCGCAATAGTCGTCAAATAAGTCGATGTCGTGGTGCGGGACAGTTTCTTTAAGACGGGCACCCATTTCGGTGACAAATACGTCGTAGCGCAAACGTTGTGCTTCACGTACTTCATCTTGGTGCTTCGCCCACTCAACGCTCAGACTGGGGCGTGTAGATGGGGTTTGACTTGGGAGATTATTTTTTTGAGTTTCAGTATCGTGTCGATGAAGCGACCCCCGAGGCATATCGATCAATGCCAAAGGCATTGTGGGGTTTGGCAGTTCTTTCATGTGTCATCCTTATGTGGAAGCTTGAGAATTTGTTTGTGAACAAACGAATTCTTTCGTCCGCAGATGACGCGAGAAAGTCTAAATCGTGAAAATTTGATGACAACGCGTTTAATGTGCGTTGTCTAAAAATTAGAAAGCTTGGTAACGATGTCCTATTTCGCGATACCAACTAGCCCATTGCGCTAAACCATCTTTGATGTCAGTAGTCGCTTGGTAACCCGTAACGTGTTGCAAACTTGTCATATCAGCGGATGTATTGGGCACATCACCCGCTTGCATAGGTAAATAATTTAAAACTGCTTTGACACCCAATGCACTTTCTAGAGTGTGAATAAAGTCCATCAATGGCACGGGAGTTTGATGGCCAATGTTGTGGATGCGATACGGCGCATGGCTGGTATCTGGCAAAGGCTGTTCTTTAGAAAACGTGTCTGACACCGAAGCTACGCAATCAAGTGCGCACACAGTGCCTTGCGCAATATCATCCACAAAGGTGAAGTCGCGCGTCATCTTTCCATGGTTAAACACTTTGATAGGTTCGCCCTTCAAAATGGCACGTGTGAACAACCACGGCGCCATATCGGGACGCCCCCATGGGCCATACACCGTGAAGTAACGCAAGCCTGTGACTGCCAAGCCATACACATGGCTATAGGTGTGCGCCATCAGTTCATTGGCTTTTTTACTGGCCGCATACAAACTCAAAGGATGGTCGACTGGATCGGATGGCGCATAAGGCATCTTGGTGTTGGAGCCATACACGCTAGATGAACTGGCAAATACCAAATGCTCTACATCATGCTGACGACAAGCTTCCAACACATTGCCAAACGCCATGATGTTATTTTGCAAACACGTTTGCGGATGGCTCAATGAATAACGCACACCAGGTTGTGCTGCTAAGTGGATGACACGCTGTGGTTTGAAGTCATCAAATAATTCTTGCGTCTTAGCTGCGTCTGATAAATCTAGGTGGGCAAACTTAAAGTTACTGGCTTTTTGTAATTCGGCCAAGCGGTCTTGCTTGAGAGCCGGGTCGTAATAGGTGTTGAGGCTATCCACACCGAGCACTTCGTCACCACGCGCGAGAAGTTTTTGGGTAGTGTGCATGCCGATAAACCCGGCGACACCCGTGAGCATGATTTTCATGGGGCTTCTTTCTTTTGAAAGTGCAGGCCAAAACAAGTTGCGATCACACAGGCTGAAAAATACACCGTCCAAAACGAGAACACGATGTCACTCAAAAAATGGTTGCCTTGCAAGATACGCCCCAAACCAACAAAGGAACCCAATACCAAACCCACTAAAAGCCAATAACGGCGCTTCAATACCCAAGCCAAGCTGAGCCAATAAAAACCCATAGCAGCGTGGCCACTGACAAATGAGCAATTGGTATCGCACTCTTGGGCAGGTTGCATAGGAGGGGAGTACAGGCGCTCGCCACCAAAGCTTTGCACTTCAAATGGTCTAGCCCGCCCCCAGTGCTCTTTCCATAAGCCGTTGACTATGAGGCCAGGGCCCACAAAGAGGACTACCAATAAAAATATGGCCATTCGTCTGTGCAATAGGTTCACTAAAACTTTTTTTGTGGCACCACTAGCAAAAGACCAAGCCAGATAAACCAACAAAGCACCAATCACCCAAAAATGCATCTGCGCAAAGAGTTGATAAGAGAACAAAACGATGGGATGCTTGTCAAAGGTAAAGCCAAGTTCTGGCGTGAAGAATTGTTGGCTCACCCACATATCAGCGTTAGGCACTGCTAAAAAGAAAGCGATACATCCCAAAAAGCACAAAAGATCTGCCCTAAAGAGGTGTTCCATCGTGGGCAGGGGGAAAGGGGTTAGCTTCAATGCACGCTTTCTGGGAGGAAGTGGCTGTATTTAAGGGCTATCGCACTAATTTCGTAAAATCTTGCAGTGCGGCTAATCAAAATTTTACTTGCTCTGACCACCAGCTGTGTCTTTTTGGCCTGGTGGTTCACCCATGGGATGCCAGCAAGCCTTGCGCAAGATTTTTTAGCACTGCCTTGGACAGTTGTATTACTGGCTATCACGGGCTTGGTTCTCACTTACCTATTACGTGGTTGGCGCGTGTGTCGCGAATTCAAGCAATTTCCCAAAATGCGTTTTGGGGCTGCACTGCAGGTAGTGCTTTGGCATAACGCGTCAGTGAATGTGATGCCATTTCGATCAGGTGAAGCAGCGTTTCCTTGGTTGCTCAACCGCCGATTTGATATTTCACTCACGCGGGCGACTGCATCGCTTCTTTGGTTACGCATACAAGATGCTTGTGTGGTGCTGATGTTAGGCGTTTGGGTACTTGCTGATATCGAACTGCTTTTGCGTGTGGTGCTGAGTTTCGGGTTAGTAGTTGCCGCTTTGTTATTCGCCAAATGGAGTCGAGCCGCGTCACCAAGGCCTTTCACCCAATGGCCATGGAAATACGTGAATGGGTTTAGACAAGCATTGGCTGAATCCAATGCGCACTCACCAGAAGGTTGGTGGGTCACATTGGCCAATTGGTTGATCAAACTCAGTGTGCAAGCGATGCTTTTTGCGGCCTTACTTCAGGTTGGGTTTCAAACTGGCTTAGCAGGAACTTTTGGCGCTGAACTGGCTGCTGTCACGCCTTTGCAGGGGGTCGCAGGCATTGGTAGCTATGAAGCTGCTAGTGCTGCAGCCATGCTGCCTTGGGGTGTGGAATGGTCGGTAGGATTGCGCACTGCATTGGTGGTGCACTTGGTTGTGCTTTTTTGTGCGTTGAGTTGTGCTGCGATAGCCGGACTTGTTTCTGTTTTAAACCGCACACCACCACCTGATATGGCTACATAAGTGAATTGATGAACTGCCTGACTACATGAACCCTTCTACTTCTATGTCTACAACTTCTACATTGCCTGACCATTCCTTGTCTATCGTCGTGCCGATGCACAACGAAATGGAAAATGTGGCGCCTTTGGTCACACGCGTTGAAGAGTGCTTGGGCGACTACCCATGGCCTTGGGAATTGATCTTGGTGGACGACGGCAGCACCGACGGCACGCGCGAAGCGATTGAACAAGCCGCCAAACAAAGCCATGGGTTTGTGCGATTGGTGGAACTCGCGCGCAACTTCAAACAAACTGCTGCCATGCAAGCTGGCATAGACGCCGCGCGGGCGGATGTGATCGTGACCATGGACGGTGATTTGCAAAATGACCCCGTCGATATCCCGCGCATGGTGGCCAGACTATTGAATGAAGAACTCGATTTAGTCGCAGGTTGGCGCAAAGATCGTAAAGACAATATGGTGATGCGCAAGATTCCTTCGCAAATTGCGAATGCATTGATCGCGCGCATGACGGGCATCGCACTCAAAGACAACGGATGTAGCCTCAAAGTGTTTCGCGCCAGCACCTTAAAGCGTGTGCGTTTGTATGGCGAGATGCACCGTTTTATCCCTGCTTGGCTGTCTACCGTGACGTCGAGCAAGCGCATCGCACAAGAAGTGGTGACGCACCATCCACGTATCCATGGCGTATCCAAATACGGGATTTCACGCACCTTTCGTGTTTTGCTTGATTTGTTTTTTGTGTATTTCTTTATGCGCTATCGGGCCAGGCCTGGACACTTTTTTGGCGGGATTGGTTTGAGCTTATTGGGTGCTGGCTCTTTCATCTTGACCTATCTCTCGTTTGTTAAGTTTTATCTAGGGGAAGATATTGGTACACGGCCTTTGTTATTTGGAGGCTTCTTCTTGGTGATTGCTGGCGTGCAAATGTTGACGACTGGCATCTTGGCAGAGGTGCTGGTGCGTGTGTTGTTTGAATCGGGCAACAGCAAGTCCTACCTGGCGCGTGAAACGCCTATGCCTGCAGCGAATGAAGGGTGGCATTTGCCCCGCTAACTTGATGCAAGCTACGCGCCCTGCCATTGCTTTAACTGTTTGCTGCCTTGTAGCGCTTGCCGTCTGGCGCTTTTTTGTGGCGAGCGCATTGCCGTTTTCCATCGACGAAGCGTATTACGTGGCGTGGTCTAAAACCCCTGATTGGGGCTATTGGACCAAGCCACCTTTTATTGCATGGGCGATTGGTGCTGCGCGGTGGGTTTGTGGCGAGTCAACAGCTTGTGTGCGTAGCGTTGCATTGCTGAGCTTTCCTATGACCAGCGCTATCGTGGGGCTGTTGACATGGCGCATTGCTAAAAATGCATGGGCTGCTGCATGTGCAGCCGTTTTGTTTGCCACCTTGCCTTTGGGTATGTTTTACGGCATTGCTGCGACGACAGATGCCTTGCTTTTGTTGTGCTGGGCCGCTGCGATGTGGAGTTTGTTAGAAGCGCTGCATGGCAAACAGTGGGCTTGGGTTGTTTTAGGTATCTTTATAGGGCTTGGTATGTTGGCCAAGTACTCGATGGCGGTGATTGGCCTGTCTATCGTGCTCACGCTTTTGCATCCTGAATGGCGTGCGCAATTTAAGAAGCCTTGGGCTTATATCAGTGCGTGCGTCGCTTTGATCGTTTTCGCTCCGAACATTGCTTGGAATTTGGCGAACCAGATGCCAACGTTTTCTCATACGGCTGGTATTTCGCATGGGGGTAATGGCTACGGATTGAACTGGCAGTCTTTATTAGAGTTTGAAGCCGCGCAACTAGTTGTCGGAGGACCGTTTTTAGTAATTGCGTTTGCGATGTGGTTGACTCGCAAAGAGTGGCGCACCCATGCAGACGCATGGTTGTTGTTGTGTTTTACGTTGCCTATGTTGTTAGTGATATCTGCTCAGGCATTGCTCGCACGCGCCCATGCGAATTGGGCGTCGCCTGCTTATGTGGCTTTGACAGTGGCTAGTGTGGTGTTTTTATGGACTCGAAAAGGGTTTTTTGGCAAACCCGCATTGGCACTAACCTTGGTGATGAATTTGGTTCTTGGTGCGGTTCTTTACCATTTTGAAACCTTAGTCGCTAAACCTTTGGGGATCACCCCTTCCGCGTATACAGATCCCTATTGGGCACTGCGTAATTGGCCAGATGCCATTGACGCGGTCAAGAGCACGCTGACAGAGGCCATGCCACAAGAAGAATGGCGAATTGCATCAGACGACAGGGGCATGTTGTCAATCGGACAAGCGGTTCTACACTTGCCTGCTGGTGCCGCCCTTGGGTGGCAACGTAGCGACTCGCCACAAAACCATTTTGAACAACGTTTTCCTTTGACTAAGACCCCTCAACAACGCGTACTTTTGGTGACGCAAGCTAGCCAAGCCGAGGTGTTGGCGCATTATCCGCATGCGCAATTTGCAAGACGAATCGACGCTGATAAATTGCCCGATGGCGCTTTGCATTTCACTGCTTGGTGGATTACCCCTTAATCAGCCACGCCCGTATGTTGTTTCAAAAATCACTTCGCAAAGAGCTGGCCCGTAGTTTTGGCGCCACCTTAGTGGTGTTAGTCACGATTGTGATGACGATGATTTTGATCCGCATCTTGGGTCAAGCTTCAGCGGGCAAGGTCAATCCGACCGAAATCGGTTTGATCATGGGTTACAACTTGATTGGCCAGATGCCCACGGTGCTCACGCTGAGTTTGTTTATTGCCACCGTCGGCACGATTTCGCGCATGTATATGGAAAGTGAAATGGTGATTTGGCTCTCGAGTGGCCAAAGCATGTGGTCGTTTGTGCGACCCATCATCCAGTTCACCTGGCCCACGCTGATTGTGGTGTTTGTGCTGGTAATTTTTGTATGGCCCTGGTCCAACAGACAAACTACCGATTTGAAAGAACGCTTTGAGCGACGCGGTGATTTAGAACGTGTTGCGCCTGGACAATTTCAAGAATCAGCGAATGGTTTGCGGGTGTTTTTCATCGATAAGTCGAGCTTGCAAAACAAGCAGGGTAAGAATGTTTTTATCTCGGCCACCGACCACGGTAAACAGTCGATGACGTCTTCGCACAGTGGCCACATTGAAATGATTGGCGAAGACCGATTCTTGATGTTAGACACTGGTCAGCGCGTTGAACAAGCGCTCGGCCAAGCGGAAATGAAAGTCAGCGAATTCAAAATCTACGGTACTCGTACCGACGAAGACAGCGAAACCATCGCCCTACCCTCTACCCGGTCCATCCCCACCGTCGTTTTGTTGCAAAACCCCACGCCCTCCAACATGGGGGAATTCAGTTGGCGTGTCGGCCTCATTGCATCCACCTTCAACTTGATGGTGATTGCCTTAGCCATTACCAGCGCCAACCCGCGCGTAGGACGCGGTGGTAATTTGGCTTTGGCGATGCTGATGTTTTTGACCTACACCAACTTCATCAACCTCGGCCAAGCCTTGGTCAACGACGGCAAGATCCAGTGGTTGGTATTTTTGCTCACCTTACATGGTGGGACTTTGCTACTCAGCTTGGCTTGGCTGACGGTGCGGGCGAATAACTGGTCTTGGCGGCAGTTGTTGCCACGGAATAGAAAGCTCCAGCCCCAATAAAAGACTTGACAAATGTTATTTCAATGTAATAACATTTGATTTCTTTTTTGAATTAGGGACGCAACATGCAAGTCACTATTAGGCCATTTGGCAATTCTCGCGGCGTCATTATTCCAAAGCTATTGTTGGCGCAAGTTGGCTTGCAAGAATCAGCTGAGATTGAGGTCCAGAACGGAACACTCGTTTTGCGCAAGCCCCAACCGCAAGTGCGCGATGGATGGGCTTCGGCTGCGCAGTCTATTGCAGCGGCGGGCGAAGACGCTTTGGTTTTAGGCGATCAATCTTTAACAGATGAAGAGGATTGGCAGTGGTAAAGCGTGGAGATATCTGGCTAATTAACCTAGATCCCACCATTGGTAGCGAAATCAAAAAAACACGTCCCTGCGTGGTGGTCTCGCCCCCAGAGTTAAACAAGCACCTACGCACTGTGATGGTTGCACCCATGACATCGAAGGGGTTTGATGCCCCGTTTAGGCCTCAACTGACATTTCAAGGCACCCAAGGGCGCATCTTGTTAGACCAACTTAGGGCTGTTGATAAAACACGATTCGTAAAGAAGCTCGGAAGTGTTTCTTCTAGCACCCACCAAAAGGTGATTGGTGTTTTACAAGAGATTTTTGCGGCTTAGCTAGACCGAATTATTCTGCGGCGATGTTTCGCTCGGATACACGCCACAAGCCAACACTTTAAAATGATCGGTTGATCAAGAGGAACCCCATGGCCCGCACCCTGTATGACAAGATTTGGGACGAACACGTCGTCCACACCGAAGAAGATGGCACTGCCATCCTCTATATAGACCGCCATCTAGTGCACGAGGTCACCAGCCCCCAAGCTTTCGAAGGTATTCGCCAAGCGGGACGCAAAGTTTGGCGGGTCAGTTCCATCGTTGCCACTGCGGATCACAACACGCCCACCACTGGCTGGGAATTGGGTTACGACGGCATTACCGACCCCATCAGCAAAGAACAAGTGACTACTTTGGACGCGAACATCAAAGAATTTGGTGCTGCTGCGTTTTTCCCATTCCTATCTAAGCGCCAAGGCATCGTGCATGTGATTGGCCCTGAAAACGGTGCCACCCTACCCGGCATGACCGTGGTGTGCGGCGATAGCCACACCTCCACCCACGGCGCGTTTGGCGCGTTGGCACACGGCATCGGCACTTCTGAGGTCGAGCATGTGATGGCAACACAAACTTTACTGGCCAAAAAAGCCAAGAACATGCGCGTGTCGGTCCAAGGCACTATGCACAAAGGCGTCACTGCCAAAGACATCGTGCTGGCCATCATTGGCAAGATCGGAACTGCAGGTGGCACGGGTTACACCATCGAGTTCGCAGGCTCTGCGATTCGCAGCCTCAGCATGGAAGGACGCATGACGCTTTGTAATATGGCGATTGAAGGCGGTGCGCGTGCTGGCTTAGTTGCCGTTGACGACAAAACCATTGAATACGTCAAAGGCCGTTTGCTGTCTCCCGGCACAGACAAAGCGACGGGCAAGTTTGTCGGTGGTGCCGAATGGGACCAAGCCGTGGCGTATTGGAAAACTTTGCACTCCGATGCAGATGCCAAGTTTGATGCCACTGTTGAGTTGAACGCTGCTGACATATTGCCCCAAGTCACATGGGGCACTTCGCCAGAGATGGTCTTATCCATCGATGGTCGCGTGCCAGACCCCGACAAAGAAAAAGACGCTAACAAGCGCACTGCCATTGAGCGCGCCTTGACCTATATGGGCTTGGAGCCCGGCAAAGCTTTGAACGATTTGTTTGTTGACAAAGTGTTCATTGGTTCATGCACCAACAGCCGCATCGAAGACATGCGCGAAGCTGCGGCTGTAGTGAAAAAACTCGGCCTAAAAGTCGCAAAAAACATCAAGCTAGCGATGGTGGTTCCTGGTTCAGGCTTGGTCAAAGAACAAGCCGAGCGCGAAGGTTTGCACGAGATTTTCAAAGCCGCTGGGTTCGAGTGGCGCGAACCTGGTTGCTCGATGTGTCTGGCCATGAATGCCGACCGCTTAGAGCCTGGCGAGCGTTGCGCCTCTACCAGCAACCGCAATTTCGAAGGTCGTCAAGGCAATGGCGGACGTACCCATTTGGTCAGTCCTGCTATGGCTGCTGCTGCTGCCGTCCACGGGCATTTTGTTGACGTGCGTAAATTCGCTTAAAGGCCATAAGACATGCAGAAATTCACCATACACAAAGGCCTAGTGGCTCCGATGGATCGCGAGAACGTCGACACCGACGCGATCATCCCTAAGCAATTTTTAAAGTCGATCAAAAAAACAGGCTTTGGTCCTAACTTGTTTGACGCATGGCGTTACCTCGACCATGGCGAACCTGGCCAAGACCCCGCAAGTCGCAAACCCAATCCAGACTTCGTGCTAAACCAAGCCCGCTACGCTGGCGCGTCAATTTTGATTGCACGCAAAAATTTTGGTTGCGGCTCTTCCCGTGAACACGCGCCTTGGGCGCTAGACCAATTTGGTTTTAGGGCCATATTGGCTCCGAGCTTTGCCGATATATTTTTTAACAACAGTTTTAAAAACGGCTTGTTGCCTATCGTGTTGCCTGAAGCGACGATGGACTTGCTTTTCAACGAGGCCTTGGCGTTTCCTGGCTACGAACTCACGATTGATTTGGATAGGCAGGTCGTCGTGCGAGCTCAAGGTGAAGAAATCCCGTTTGAGATCCAAGCGTTCCGTAAGTTTTGTCTGCTCAATGGTTTTGACGATATCGGATTGACGTTGCGCCAAGCCGACAAAATCAAAGCCTTTGAAGCCGAACGCTTGGCTACCAAGCCTTGGTTGGCGCACACCCTCTAATTTCCAACTACCCCATCTATTATGAAAATCGCAATCTTGCCGGGTGACGGCATTGGTACTGAAATCGTGGCCGAAGCGGTCAAAGTCTTGCACGCGCTAGATCTGAAGTTTGAGAGTGAAACCGCATTGGTAGGTGGTGCAGCGTATGACGCGCACGGCCACCCTTTGCCTGAATCCACCTTGAAGCTGGCCATGGCATCAGACGCCGTCTTGTTTGGTGCTGTGGGCGACTGGAAATACGACACCTTAGACCGCCCATTACGCCCAGAGCAAGCGATTTTGGGATTGCGCAAAAACATGGGGCTTTTTGCCAATTTCCGTCCAGCGATTTGCTACGAACAGTTGGTAGACGCATCGAGCTTGAAGCCAGCGCTCATATCTGGTTTGGACATTCTGATCATCCGCGAACTCACGGGCGATATTTACTTCGGCCAACCCCGCGGTCGACGTGTTGCGACCGACGGACACTTCCCCGGCGCAGAAGAGGCGTTCGACACCATGCGCTACAGCAAGCCCGAGGTTGAACGCATTGCCCATGTCGCTTTTCAAGCTGCACGTAAACGCAAAGCGGCTGGTACCGAAGGACGTGTGACGAGTGTTGACAAAGCCAATGTGCTCGAAACCTTCCAGTTCTGGAAAGATGTGGTGAGTGAAGTGGGTAAGCAGTATCCCGACATCGCCTTGGACCACATGTATGTTGACAACGCTGCGATGCAGTTAGTCAAAGAGCCAAAGCGTTTTGACGTGGTGGTGACTGGTAATATGTTTGGCGATATCTTGAGCGACGAAGCGTCCATGCTCACGGGCTCTATTGGCATGCTGCCTTCTGCTAGTTTGAACAGCAAAAACCAAGGTCTCTATGAACCCAGCCACGGCAGTGCGCCTGATATCGCAGGCAAAGGTATTGCTAATCCTTTGGCCACTATCTTGAGCGCTGCCATGATGTTGCGCTTCTCCCTAAACCAAGCACAGGCTGCAGACCGTATTGAAACTGCTGTGAAGAAAGTGTTGGCCTCAGGTCTGCGCACTACGGATATTTATAGCGAAGGCACTACCAGGGTGGGCACTTCTCAAATGGGTGATGCGGTAGTGAAGGCTTTGGGCTAGAGACTACAATTTTTGAAAAAAGGCGATGTGATGGTTAATTTAGTAGGTTTCGTAGGCTGGCGCGGCATGGTCGGATCTGTTTTGATCGACCGCATGCTGCAAGAAAAAGACTTCGATTTGATCGAACCTATTTTCTTTTCCACCTCTAATGCCGGTGGCAAAGCGCCTGCCATGGCGAAGAATGAAACCATCCTCCAAGACGCCAACGACATCCAGGCACTAGCCAAGTGCGACATCATTCTGACCGCGCAAGGCGGCGACTACACCAAAGAGGTTTACCCCAAACTGCGCGCCGCTGGCTGGAATGGCCATTGGATCGACGCCGCCTCTGCCCTGCGCATGGACAACGAGGCGGTCATCATCTTGGATCCTGTGAACCGCGACGTGATCGATTCAGCCTTGTCCAAAGGCGGCAAAGTGTGGGTCGGCGGCAACTGCACGGTGAGTTTGATGTTGATGGCCATGGGCGGTTTGTTAAAAAACGGATTGGTCGAATGGATCAGCGCTATGACTTACCAAGCGGCCTCTGGCGCTGGCGCCCAAAACATGCGTGAACTGCTGTCGCAAATGGGCGCATTGCATGCCGCTGTCAAAGACGACTTGGCCAACCCAGCTTCAGCCATTTTGGATATTGACCGCAAAGTCGCGGCCGCCTTGCGCGACCCTAGCTTTCCAACCCAGAACTTCCGCAATACGCCCTTAGCAGGCAGCTTGATACCTTGGATCGACGTGCCCGTCGAACATGGCCAAAGCAAGGAAGAATGGAAAGGCGGAGCCGAGTGCAACAAGATTTTGGGTAACCCCGCATTCCGAAGCGCTGGCAGTATCCCGATTGACGGCATTTGCGTGCGCATCAGTTCGATGCGCTGCCATTCACAAGGTTTAACCGTGAAACTCAAAAAAGACGTGCCAATGGACGAGATCGAAAGCATCTTGGCGCAAGCCAATGACTGGGTCAAAGTGGTGCCCAACGTGCGTGAAATTAGCGAACGTGAACTCACACCTGCCGCCGTCACTGGCACCATGACGGTGCCGGTCGGTCGTTTACACAAGTTAGCAATGGGTAACGACTATTTGGGCGCTTTCACGGTGGGCGATCAGCTCTTATGGGGGGCCGCAGAGCCTCTGCGCCGTATGTTGCGCATTTTGTTAGAGCGCTGAAAAACCCGTTAATATCTTGCCCATGAACTTTGCACACCGCGCCACGCCCCGTTTATTACGTCAAATAGCGCTCGGGGCCGCGCTAAGTCTGGCTTTTGTGAGTTCTGGCTGGGCCATGAGCTTCTTTAGTCCGGTGGTGCAGTCTAAAAAAGGTGAGCCATTACTGGCTGAGATCGATCTCAATGACATTTCTGTGCAAGAGCAAATTGAGTTGCGCGCTGGCATGGCGTCTGCCGATATTTACAAAGTTACCCAAGTTGAGTTTCCCAATATCAACGGCACGCCTTTGGACATCAATGTGGAGTTGATGCGCCGTGAAGGTGGTCGTTATTACATAAAACTCACTTCAGACAAGAGTATCAGCAATAACTTTATAGATCTGCTCATCGAATTGCGCTGGTCAACCGGCCGGCTGATCAAAAAATTTAGCATCGCACTGTCAGATACCAAAGCCGAGGTCAAGGCGGAGCCTAAAACCAGCATGCCCGTCATTGGCTCTGGCTCAGACAAACTAGTGGTTGAACGCGGGGATACCGCCAGTGAAATTGCCGTCACCAAACTAGAAGGCAGTGTCTCCTTAGACCAAATGCTTTTAGCGATGTTGCGCAGCAACCCAGATGCGTTTGTGGCCTCTAACGTGAACCGTCTCAAAGCAGGCGCGGTGATTTCCATGCCTACGGCCAAGCAGGCGGCTGAGGTATCCAGAGAAGAAGCGCGCAAACAAATCCAAATTCAAGCCAAAGAGTTTGATGACTACCGTGCTGAACTAGCCAACCGCGCACCTGGCGGCAACGCCCCACAAGCCAGCAGAGACACTTCCGGCAAACTCTCCGCCCAACTTGACAATAGCAAGGCCAAGGGCCCGCAAGACAAGCTAACGCTCTCAAAGCCCTCCAAAGGCAATGAAGAAGAAAAAATTGCACGCCAACGTGAAGCCCAAGAAGTTGCTAGCCGTGCTGCCGAAATCGGTCGCAACGTAGCAGAGCTCAGCAAAATCGCTAGCGCTACTGCCTCGGAGGCAGCCTCTGGTGAAGTACCCGTCAGCGCCCCCGTTCCCAAGAACAAAAAATCTCTACCTTGGCTAGACAACCTCACCAGCCACACCTTGGCTCCTGTTGGGGCTGGCGCCCTGATTGCGTTCTTAGTCTTGATTGCTTTATGGGTCAAACGCGCACGCAGCTTGAACAATGACCAAGATATCGAAGGCCTGCCGCCCTTGAACGTGAAGTTCAATCTCGACTTGCCTGAAGGTAATAATCGCCAACCGTTTATTCCCTCAAACACCTACCAAGAAATACCCCAGCATGAAGAGCATGCGCACTCTTCATTTGACGGTGATCCACTAGCGCCTCAATACGAAGAAAACTACACAGCTCCAACTTCAGACCCCGCTCCTCGCTTCACCCCATCCATTCCAGATATCTCCCTCAATCTGGACTCTGGCAACAGCAACGACCCTTTCCAAGTACGCATCGACTTAGCCGATGAGTTGTGGAACCTAGGCCAATTGCACACCAGCCGTGCACTGATGGAAGAAGTGGCACACGAGGCTACTGGCGAGACCCAAGCCCGCGCTCTGCAGTGGCTGGCTGAACGAGGCTAAGCCATGCGCTTGGCGATGGGCCTGAGCTACAACGGCCAGGCCTACGAGGGTTGGCAAAGCCAACTATCTGGCCGTACGGTGCAAGACCGTTTTGAAAACGCCTTGCAAAAATTCACCCAAACACCGATTTCTACGCATTGCGCTGGCCGCACGGATACAGGCGTGCATGGCCTGATGCAAGTCGTGCACTTTGATACGGAACTCACGCGCGATATGTATTCGTGGGTAAGAGGCACGAATTCATTTCTGCCAGATGACATCGCGGTGCAATGGGTACGTGAAGTGCCAGATGCCTTCCACTGCAGAGGCAGTGCTATAGCGCGGCGCTATGCCTATGTATTGCTTGAGTCCGCAGTGCGTCCAAGCGTTGAAGCTGGACGCGTCGGTTGGGTTTATCGCCCGCTCGACCTACAAAACATGCAAGAAGCGGTGCAGCATTTAATTGGTGAACACGATTTCACATCATTTCGCGCGTCGAGTTGTCAGGCTTTGAGCCCCGTTAAAAACATGACACGCATTCAGATCAGCCGCAAAAGTACTTCGCCCGACTCGGCCTATTGGCGCTTTGAATTTGAAGCCAATGCTTTTCTGCACCACATGATTCGCAATCTGATGGGCTGCTTCGTCAAAGTCGGAACAGGTGAGCAAGCGCCACAGTGGATGGCTGAAGTTCTGATTGCAAAAGACCGCAACGCCGCAGCACCTACCTTCAGCCCCGATGGTTTGTACTTCCTAGGACCTGTGTATGAGGCGCATTGGGGCTTGCCAAGCCAAACCCCTGCGTATGATGGACTGCCATGACACGCACCCGCATCAAAATTTGTGGTCTTACCCGCGAGCAAGACATTGACGTTGCGGTATCGGCTGGCGTGGACGCAGTCGGTTTTGTACTCTACGCGCCTAGCCCAAGGGCGGTCACCGCAAAGCGCGCAGCAGAGCTAGCAAAGCGATTACCTGCATTTGTCACGCCTGTTTTGCTATTTGTGAATGCCAGCAACGAAGAAATCTCCCGTGCCTGCGCGCAAATGCCTGGCGCTTGGTTGCAGTTCCATGGCGACGAAACACCTGAAGCCTGCCAACACATAGCAGATGCCCAAGGTAGAAGGTGGATGCGAGCCGCCCGCATACCGCTAGAAACCCCTGCAGGACAGCCCCCCTTTGACCTCTTAAAATACGCCCACGATTATCAAAATGCCCACGCGCTGTTACTCGACGCCCATGTCGAGGGTTATGGCGGAGGCGGAAAAACTTTCAATTGGTCACAGCTTCCACAAAACGTCAACGCTCACCTCGTCTTGTCTGGTGGACTCAACGCTGCCAACGTGACCGAGGGCTTGTCTGCGCTGCGCGGACGGGGTTTGTCGCTCGCGGTTGATGTGAGCTCTGGCGTTGAAAGCGCCAAAGGCATCAAAGACGCTGACAAGATCCACGCTTTTGTAAACGCCGTTCGCTTGGCAGATGCTGGTTAATTAACCAGTCTCTACTTTTCGGTTGGGATGTATACCCACCCAACTTGATTCCAATCATCGAATTTTGTAAACCATGATCAGCCATAGAGTGGCTGATAGTTAAATAAATTAGGCACCACATCTATGTCGAACTACCAACAACCCGACGCCAGCGGCCACTTTGGCCAATTTGGTGGCAGCTTTGTGAGCGAAACCCTCACCCACGCCATTGAAGAGTTGAAAGAGGCTTACGCCAAATACCAACACGATCCCGCTTTCGTGGCTGAATTTCAAAGCGAACTCGCCCACTTTGTGGGGCGTCCCTCCCCCATCTACCATGCAGCGCGCATCAGCCGTGAAATGGGCGGCGCACAAATTTATTTGAAGCGCGAAGACCTTAACCACACCGGCGCACACAAGATCAACAACACCATTGGTCAGGCCATGCTTGCCAAACGTATGGGCAAGCCTCGCGTGATTGCCGAAACAGGTGCTGGTCAGCACGGCGTTGCCACCGCCACCATCTGCGCACGCTATGGTTTGGAATGTGTGGTCTACATGGGTAGCGAAGACGTCAAACGACAAAGCCCCAATGTGTACCGCATGAAATTATTGGGTGCCACCGTAGTGCCTGTTGAGTCCGGCAGCCGCACCCTGAAAGACGCATTGAACGAAGCCTTGCGCGATTGGGTCACGAATGTGGAAAACACCTTCTACATCATCGGCACGGTTGCAGGTCCACACCCCTATCCAATGATGGTGCGTGATTTCCAAAGCGTGATTGGTGAAGAGTGCATTGCCCAAATGCCCACCATGCACCAAGGCGCACAACCGGATGCTGTGATTGCTTGCGTTGGGGGTGGCAGTAACGCCATGGGCATCTTCTATCCCTACATCCCCTTCGAGAAAACGCGTCTGATTGGCGTGGAAGCCGCAGGCGAAGGCTTGGAGAGCGGCCGCCATTCCGCATCGCTTCAAAAAGGCGCGCCTGGCGTTTTGCACGGCAACCGTACTTACATCTTGCAAGACAACAACGGGCAGATCACTGAAACACACAGCATCAGCGCTGGCTTGGATTACCCAGGTGTGGGGCCTGAACATGCATTCTTAAAAGACATAGGTCGCGCAGAGTATGTCGGTATCACCGACCAAGAAGCCTTGGATGCTTTCCATTACCTGTGTCGTACCGAAGGCATTATTCCTGCATTGGAATCGAGTCACGCAGTCGCACACGCCATGAAGCTCGCAAAAACTATGACGCCCCAACAGTCGATCTTGGTCAATCTTTCAGGTCGAGGTGACAAAGATATTGGCACGGTGGCAGATCTTTCGAACGCTGATTTCTTTTGCCGACCCAGTTGCCAAGGGCAGTCGATCAAAGGTGCAGGTGTTGTGCATGGCGAACAAGTTGTTTCTTTGTCCAATCTGCAAGGAGCCAAAGCATGAGCCGCATCAAGACAACGCTCGATGCGCTAAAAGCGCAAAAACGCAAGGCGCTCATCCCATATGTGATGGCTGGTTTTCCGAACGCAGATATCACCCCCACACTGATGCACGGCATGGTGGAGTCAGGCGCAGACATCATCGAACTCGGCGTTCCCTTCAGTGATCCGATGGCAGACGGCCCTGTGATTCAAAAAGCGGGCGAGGCGGCTCTGCGTTTGGGAATTGGCATGTCCCATGTGCTCGATATGGTGACAACTTTTCGCCAAAAAGACAGCACCACACCAGTTGTTTTGATGGGCTATGCGAATCCTGTGGAATGCTATGACTTGCAGCATGGCTCGCATGCTTTCGTTAAACACGCCGCTTCTGCAGGTGTTGACGGTGTGTTGATCGTTGATTACCCGCCAGAAGAGTGCGTAGACTTTGCTGCCACCTTACGCGCTAACAACATGGATTTGATCTTCTTGTTGGCACCCACCAGCACCGATGCGCGCATTGAACAAGTGGCACGCGTGGCAAGTGGCTATGTATATTACGTCTCACTCAAAGGTATCACAGGCGCCGGTAATTTAGACACAGATGCTGTCGAAGCCATGTTGCCTCGTATTCGTAAATTTGTGCACATTCCCGTAGGTGTGGGTTTTGGTATTCGCGATGCAGCTACTGCGCAAACCGTAGGACGTGTTGCAGACGCCGTTGTGATTGGTTCGCGCATCATCCAATTGCTGGAGGCAGCGCCAAAAGGCAATGAAATTGCCAGCGTGCGAGAATTTCTCCATGGCATCCGAGTAGCCTTGGATGCATAAGACATTGCAAAGGAACCATCTATGAGTTGGCTCGAAAAACTTCTTCCTCCCAAAATTCAACATACTGATCCTTCGGACCGCCGCAGCGTTCCCGAAGGTGTCTGGGTCAAGTGCCCAAGTTGCGAGACTGTTCTCTACAAGAGCGATCTCGAACAAAACCAAAACGTGTGCCCTAGTTGCAGTCACCATCTGCGCATTGGTGCGCGTGCGCGACTCGATGCATTTTTAGATGCCGAAGGTCGCTACGAAATTGGCCAAGAAGTCGTTCCAGTGGATGCATTGAAATTCAAAGATAGCCGCAAATACCCAGAGCGTTTGAAAGAAGCCATGTCCAACACCGGCGAGACCGACGCCTTGGTGGTAGTAGGTGGCGCAGTGCACAGTATCAATTTAGTCGCTGCCTGTTTTGAGTTCGACTTTATGGGTGGTTCGATGGGCTCTGTCGTTGGTGAGCGCTTTGTACGTGGCGTACACACAGCCATCGAGCAAAAAGTGCCGTTTGTGTGTTTCACTGCAACGGGCGGTGCACGTATGCAAGAGGGCTTGCTTTCTTTGATGCAAATGGCAAAAACGAACGCCGCCTTGACACGATTGGCAAAAAAAGGCCTGCCTTACATCAGCGTATTAACCGATCCCACCATGGGTGGCGTATCAGCTGGATTCGCATTTTTGGGCGATGTGGTGATCGCAGAACCCAAAGCGTTGATTGGGTTTGCTGGCCCGCGTGTGATTGAAAGTACTGTGCGCGTTACATTACCTGAAGGCTTCCAGCGCGCTGAGTTCTTACAAGAAAAAGGCGCACTCGACATGATTTGTGACCGCCGTCAATTGCGTAAAACGGTTGCAACCACTTTAGCCATGATGCTGCGCTTGCCAGCGGATGCTGTTGCTTAAATTTTTTTTAGCTGATAAGCCTCTTTCATAACTACAAATAGATGTCTAACAACAACCCCCCCGCCTCGCCCGAATCCATCCCCGTTGACGAAAACCAACTGATCGCTGAACGTCGCGAAAAGTTGAAAGTAATGCGTGAACGTCAAGCGCAGGGCCTCGGTGTTGCATTTCCCAATGATTTCAAGCCTGCACACCATGCGATCAATTTGCATGCTTTGCATGGAGAAAAGTCACCCGAAGCTTTGGTTGAAGAAGGTCAGTTCGCTAAGGTTGCTGGACGCATGATGCTTAAGCGTGTGATGGGTAAGGCAAGTTTTGCAACCTTGCAAGACAGCACAGGGCGAATTCAAATTTACATCACACGTGACGATGTGAGCGAAGAGCTCTATGCAGACTTCAAACATTGGGATCTCGGCGACATCATTGCTTGCGAGGGTAAGTTGTTTAAAACCCGGATGGGTGAGTTGTCGATACACGCCTCCAGTATCCGCATGCTCACCAAAAGTTTGCGGCCCATGCCGGACAAGTTTCATGGCGTCAATGACCAAGAGATCAAATACCGCCAACGCTATGTGGATTTGATGATGGACGAGACTGCGCGTACCCGTTTTGTAGCGCGCAGCAAAGCAGTGAGTGGAATTCGAGACTTCATGGTGCAACACAACTTCTTAGAAGTTGAAACCCCCATGTTGCATCCCATTCCAGGCGGCGCCAATGCCAAGCCTTTTATTACGCATCACAACGCGCTGGATCAAGAGATGTTTTTGCGCATTGCCCCCGAGCTGTATTTAAAGCGCTTGATCGTGGGCGGCTTTGAGCGCGTCTTTGAGATCAACCGTAACTTCCGCAATGAAGGTATCTCGGTTCGTCACAACCCCGAGTTCACCATGATGGAGTTCTATGCTGCCTATTGGAATTACCAAGACCTCATGACCTTCACTGAGGCGTTGATCCGAGACGCTGCAGAAAAAGCAGTGGGCACTTTGCTACTGACCTACGACGGCAAACCCGTTGACTTGAGCCAACCCTTTGAACGCCTCACTATCCGCGAAGCTATTTTGAAGCACACCGAAGCAGGAGACAACGTAGACAACGCTACATGGCTAACCAACCAATTGAAGAAACTAGGTTTCAAAGAAGAAAAAGACAAACTCTCCACCCGAAGCTTGGCGAGCTTACAAGTGATGTACTTTGAAGAGACTGTCGAAGACAAACTTTGGCAACCTACTTTTATTTGCGAGCATCCCGTGGAAATTTCACCACTTGCGCGTGCCAGCGACACGCACCCCGATGTGACAGAACGTTTTGAGCTCTACATCACAGGACGCGAGTTCGGCAATGGCTTTAGCGAGTTAAACGATGCAGAGACCCAAGCCGCGCGTTTTCATGCGCAAGTTGCCGCCAAAGACAGTGGTGATGATGAAGCCATGTTCTACGACCACGACTTTGTGCGTGCACTCGAATACGGGATGCCTCCAACAGGAGGATGCGGCATTGGCATTGACCGTTTGATGATGTTGCTCACTGACAGTCCTAGCATTCGCGATGTCATTTTGTTTCCGGCGTTGCGACGCGAAGTGTGATTCAAAGCTTACATGTTTAAAAATTTAAGCTCGGTTTCATTTTATTTTGTAATACTTAATTGCTAATAGTAATTATTTTTTAGTATTTAATAATTTAATTTATCGGTGTTCGTGTAGCATCACGCCCTTTGAAACTGGGTGGGTATCTTGCGTAAATTGACAAAGCGTGAAGTGGAAATCTTGCGGTGGACCGCACAAGGTAAGTCGTCCGAAGAGATTGCCAACCTCCTGCACTTGTCGGTCAACACCATCAATTACCACATCAAAAAGTCCATCGCTAAACTGGATGCACCCAATAAAACAGCGGCTGCTGTGAAAGCCGCAGTTCTAGGTCTTTTGAATTAATTTCAAAAGACTACCAATGTTGGTAGTTGTTGTTTAGCAATACTTTTGATTTAATACTTTCTGTTACGTAAATTTTTACTATGGCTTACTTACAGAAAGTTCTCAGATGGCTAGCGCGAAAGATTTAGATTGGAAACCCAACACGCTCACGCTTGAGCAAGTGCAAGCCGTGCTGACGCATCACCGTGAAATCAACATCGACTTTGTGATCAGCGTTTTTGCTTTGTGCTTGGGTAAAAAGAAACGCAAGAAAAAGCCACCTTCAGTCACGGCTTTGCGTCAAGACCGTCACAAACTCGGAGGGTTGCCTTCTGGCTTTTGATCGTCGTCCAGCGTCACTTCACCATCGGGCGAGTTCTTTCGTCCTTCACGTTCTTTAAGCTTTTCTTCTTTTTTCTTCTTCTTAGCCAATTCGCGTTGGCGTTTTTCGTAGTTGTAGTTGGGAGCTGCCATGGTTTATTTTTTCTCGATGGGTGGTTTGCACTCGTGGCAAAAAAAGGCCAGTGAACCAGCAAAGCGGCGCTGGCTTCCTAAGCGACGGGGTTTGTGTAAGCCACATTTCATACACGACATGGTTTCTCCCACTTTTCCCATGCCTATAAAAGGTGAACCGTTCTCACGGCTCGTGAAACGCAGTCCGCTGTCGCTGACCTCGTTTTTTCCATTCTTTGTCGCCATCTTTGCTTTCGTTAGTGTGGCGAACTACATTGCTTGCTAGGGCAACAAGTCCAAGGCCCGCACATAGGCGGGGTTAGTCATCAGCGCGTCCCAAGCTAGCGGAGAATTTTTAGGTAACAAGGCTTGGCGTCGTATTTCACTCGCCTCACTTGCTATCCAATGGTGTTTGAGCAAACCTTCTGCCAAACCGTCGAGCATGGCGTCCACTGCGTGTCCATCGCCCACACTCTGATTACACAACAAAACCAGATCGCAACCCGCATTGAGCGCCGCCATGCCGGCTTGGGCAAAACTGACTTCACGATCTTGAATCATGCGCGCGCCAGCCATCGACAAATCGTCACTAAAAATAGCGCCATTGAAATGCAAACGACTACGCAAAATATCTTGCAACCAATAGGGCGAGAAACCTGCAGGTAATGCATCTACTTTTTCGTAAATGACGTGGGCGGGCATCACGCTAGTGAGTGTCGTACTCAGCCACTGGTATGGCAAAGCGCAGTCGTTCAGGATAGTTGAAAGGCTGCGTGTATCCACCGGTATATCTACATGCGAATCTGCACGCACTTTGCCGTGGCCAGGAAAATGTTTGCCGCAATTGGCCATGCCAGCTTGCAACAAACCGAGAATCATACTTTTGGCTAATGCAGCCGCCACACGCGGGTCGCGGTGAAAAGCGCGGTCGCCAATCACACCACTTTTGCCATGGTCTAAATCGAGCACAGGTGTGAAGCTGAAGTCAACACCACACGCGCGCAACTCACTCGCCAACACATAACCGGATGCAGTCGCAGCATCCATCGCTGCCAGAGCACCACTGCCTGTATGGAATGCGCCACGTACCGATTTGCTGTCTTGCATCCAAAGTTCGCCTAAGGCACGCATAGGCGGTAGGTGTGTGAAGCCATCGTTACGAAAGCGCTGCACGCGCCCGCCTTCGTGGTCTACGCAAATCAGCACATCGCCACGAACGGCTTTGATATCGGCACACAGCTGCGTGAGTTGGGTTCGGCTTTGCCAATTGCGACCAAACAAAATCACACCACCTGTCAAGGGATGGTGCAAGCGTTGTTTGTCCACTGCAGTCAGTTGTGTGCCAGCAATATCCAATATCAAAGGAGCATGGTGGGTCATGGAATGATTTTCTCCACCACCACGTAACTGGTTGCGTAGTCAGATTCATCGCTGACACTTACATGCGCGCGCAAGCTGTGTGCTTCAAACCAGTCTTTCAATGCGCCATGCAATGTGATAACAGGTTGCCCCGTTGCCAAATTAGATAATTCACATGCGCGCCAAGTCATCGGCATGCGCATACCCAAGCCTATGGCTTTGCTAAATGCCTCTTTGGCAGAAAAGCGCGTGGCAACATAACGCACACCGCGGTCTGGCCAACGCGCACTACGTTTGTGCCAAATAGCGATTTCACGCTCAGACAACACTTTTTGCGCAAAACGTTCACCGTACTTGGCAAGCGACGTACGAATACGACGGATGTCACAGATATCAGTGCCCACGCCATAGATCATGCTTGCAAACACTCCCTATAGGCTCGCACAGCATTGGCATAGCCTATTTCTAGTGCGTCTCCAATCAAGGCATGTCCGATTGATACTTCCGCCACTTTAGGAACAGCTTGTACAAAGGGACGCAGATTATCTAAATTCAAATCATGTCCTGCATTGACTGCTAAGCCTGCAGCAATTGCGGCTTGCGCTGTAACCGTAAAACTCTTCAAAACATTCGCTTGCTGTTGCGTTCCAAATGCGCGTGCATAGCTTTCTGTATAAAGCTCCACACGATCTGCACCAATGGCTTTGACAGACTGCATCACGTGTTGCGCTGTCTTTGCGTCCGCGCATGGATCCATGAACAAGCTCACCCGCACACCTAGCGATTTGGCAGATGCAATCAAAGGCTCCAAGCGTTTGGCGTCTTGTGGAAAACTCCAGCCGTGGTCGCTGGTAAATTGACCTTCACTATCGGGAACAAACGTTGTTTGTTGTGGTCGTACTTTGCGCACAAAGTCCATCAGGTTGTGAAATGGATTGCCTTCAATATTGAATTCACGATCGGGCCAAGCCTTGAGTAACTCTGCCAAGGCAAATACATCGTCTGCTCGAATATGACGCGCATCTGGACGGGGGTGAACGGTAATACCAGCAGCGCCTGCCTCTAAACACAACGAAGCAGCGCGCGTCACACTCGGAATACCAAGGTGACGCGTATTGCGTACCAGAGCCACCTTATTCAGGTTGACCGATAGTGCAGTGTATGAAGAGGATGGAGTCATTGAATGGGTCAAAGCGTTTGTAAGTCCACCATCATTTGGCGCGTACGCAGGGTGTGAACCCCGCAATGGTAGTGCACCAAAGCACGCAGTTGCGCCTGCAAGGTATTGCGTTGGTCGGTCGGGAGTTCGGCACATACACGTAAGGTGGCGGCCATGGGCGATGTATCTTCCAAACTGCCTTGCAATGCTCGCCAAACCGATGCATCAATACCGTTGCTCTCATGCGAGGCAAGACTACGCAAACCACCTTCCGCAACCAAGCTGTATGCGGTATTGGCTTGCAGAGGCGTCAAAGTGAGTGTTTGTAAATCCAAATTGGGCAACAAGCCAATATCGCGCAACAAGAGCAACTCAAATGCACGCAATGCAGGGGCAATCGTGCCGTCATGCCCAGCCGCCAACACTTGCACCACTTGGGCATACAAATCAAACAAGCGGGGATGCGGATCATCACGCGCCAGCAAACGCAACAGCAGTTCATTGATGTAATAGCCCGACAACAATGCCTCGCCCATCGGCATGATGTGACCGCCTACCCACTCTGCCACTTTGAGAGTGCGAATCTCAGCGTCGCCGCTGTAACTGATAGCAAGCGGTTGCAATGGCAACAAGACTGGACGAAAGTTAGAACTGGGTCGCTTAGCGCCTTTGGCGACCAAGGCTACGCGACCGTGATGGCGGGTAAATGTTTCAAGGATGAGACTGGACTCGCTCCAGTCGTAACGGTGTACGACGAAAGCCGGTTCGGCGTGGATACGGGTCTTACTCGTAGCCAAAGCTACGCACCCGTGCTTCGTCATCCGCCCAACCCGAGCGCACTTTGACCCAGAGTTCTAAAAATACTTTGGCATCAAATAATTTTTCAAGCTCTGTGCGTGCTTCAGTGCCCATGCGTTTGAGGCGTTCGCCTTTGTCGCCAATCACCATGGCTTTGTGGCCATCACGCTCCACGACGATGGTGGCGGCAATGCGTACCATGCGTTTCACGCCTTTGGTTTTGCCGGGTTCTTCTTCAAACTTGTCGATGATGACAGTAGATGTGTAGGGCAACTCGTCACCGGTTAAGCGAAACAGTTTTTCTCGCACCATCTCGGCTGCCATGAATTTTTCGCTGCGGTCGGTCAATTCGTCAGAGCCATAAAACCAGGCTTGCTCTGGCAAGTATTTTTCACAAATACCAAGCAAGCGTTCCACGTCTTTGGTGTTTTTGGCAGACATAGGAACGAACTCGGCAAATGCATGGCGTTGCTGCATGTCTTGTAACCAAGCGGGCACAGCGTCTCGGCTTTTCACGGTATCTAATTTGTTGGCCACCAACAATGTAGGAATGCCAGGGGCAAGCAATGCCAAGACTTTGGCATCTGCTGGCGTGAAACTACCTGCTTCGACCACCAACAAAACCAAGTCCACGTCTCCCACGGCACCTTGAACGGTTTTATTAAGCGACTTGTTCAAGGCATTGCTATGGATGGTTTGGAACCCCGGCGTGTCTACAAAGACAAACTGCGCACTGCCCTCGGTACGCATACCTGTGATGCGATGGCGTGTTGTCTGCGCTTTGCGCGAAGTGATGCTGATTTTTTGACCGACCAACGCGTTGAGCAAAGTGGATTTGCCCACATTGGGTTTTCCGACGATGGCGATCAAACCACAGCGTTGGTCTTCAGGGGCCACTAGGACAGGGCTTGCCAAGACACGCTTACCTTTGCTTGCATTAAGCATGGCGTCGATATCGTCTGCGCTTTGTGGCATGGTGTCAGATGTATTTGTCATGAAGACTCTTTGAGAACTTGGAGCATGGCCGCTGCGGCGGCTTGCTCTCCTGCTCGGCGCGATGTGCCGATGCCACGCTCGCAGCGGGCTAACTCGATCACTTCGCATTCCACATCAAAAGTTTGGCGATGCGCTGCACCCAAGGTACCGACCACGCGGTATATGGGAAGCTGCATCTTGCGTGCTTGCAACCACTCTTGTAATTCGGTTTTGGCGTCTTTGCCCACTGCCTGCATTTCAGGCTTGATGTCTACGGCTGCGAAGATGCGCTGCACCAAAGCGTCTGCTTGTGCGAAACCGGCATCCAAATACACAGCACCCAAAACAGCTTCTAGCGCATCGGCCAATATAGAGGGACGTTTTTGACCGCCTGAACGTAGCTCGCCTTCACCTAGTCGCAACATCTGCGGCAGACCCATTTCAACGGCCAAATGGTGCAAAGTGTCTTGCTTGACTAGATTGGCGCGCACACGCGACAAATCGCCTTCAGGCAAAGTGTGTAAGCGCTGGTAGAGCAAATTGGCAATGCATAAGTTCAACACGGAGTCGCCTAAAAACTCTAGGCGCTCGTTGTGGTCAGAACTAAAACTGCGATGTGTCAACGCCTGCTGCAACAATTCTGGGTTGTGAAACGTGATCTGCAAACGTTGTTGCAGTGTTTCGAGAATCGTGTGCGGCTTGGGCGTTGTTTTGGACATGGGGGTGCGGGTTAGTCAAAAGCGCCGATGCGCTTGAGATTCCCAAAATTCATCCATACAAAAAAGGCTTTACCCACAATATTTTTTTCTGGCACAAAGCCCCAATAGCGAGAGTCCAATGAGTTGTCGCGGTTGTCGCCCATCATGAAGTAGTGGCCAGCAGGAACCTTACAGGTCACCCCTTCAACGGTATAACGGCAGTTGTCTTTGAAAACGAACTCATCAGCGCCTGGAACAAAAGCAGGACGGTCAGCATCATTGAGCAAACGGTGCAGACGCATAGACGTCACGCTGGCATCTGGTTTGTCGCCCAAAGGAATACGCTCTTCAAACTGCTTGATGTAGCGCAGGCTGTCTTCTTCAAAGAAATCGGGCAAAGGCGTTTTGGGGGCGGGTTGTCCGTTGATGGTGAGTTGCTTGTTTAAGTAAGCAATCTCGTCACCTGGCAAGCCAATGACACGCTTGATGTAGTCGAGGTTGGGCTTGGGTGGGTAACGAAACACCATGACGTCTCCACGCTCAACAGGATTGCCGTCTGTGATTTTGAGATTGATCACTGGCAAGCGCACGCCGTAGTGGAACTTGTTTACCAAAATCAAATCGCCAACCCACAAAGTGGGAATCATCGAACCGGATGGAATTTTGAAAGGCTCAAATAAGAACGAACGCAAGACGAACACCACAGCGATGACAGGGAACAACCCTGCCGTCCAATCCAACCACCAGGGTTGCATGATGAGACGCTCTTTGGCCTGGGTCACGTCTACGTCATTTTTGGCAATGCCCAGTTTGTCGAGTTCAGCACGGCGGTTTGCAGCGTCCAACTCGAGTCGTTCAGCTGATTGAAGTCGTTGTGGCAAAAAGTAAAACTGTTCTGCCAACCAGTAAATACCCGTGACGATGGTAGCCATCAACATCAGAAAAGCAAAACTGCCTTCCAACATGCCAAGGTACCAGGTGGCGGCGTAGCCAACGAAGGCGGCTAATACAAATGCGGTGAGCGTAGGCATTAGTCTTCCACCTGCAAAATTGCCAAGAAGGCCTCCTGGGGCACCTCGACAGATCCGATTTGTTTCATACGTTTTTTACCTGCTTTTTGTTTCTCTAAGAGCTTGCGCTTACGGGAGATATCACCACCGTAGCATTTTGCCAGCACGTTCTTACGCAAAGCCTTGATCGTTTCGCGGGCGATGATGTTGGCGCCAATAGCCGCTTGAATCGCCACATCGAACATCTGACGACTGATGATCTCGCGCATTTTGGCCACTACCGCGCGGCCGCGGTATTGCGATTGGGTGCGGTGGACGATGATGGACAAGGCGTCGACTTTCTCGCCATTCAACAAAATGTCGACCTTGACCACGTCGGACGCACGAAACTCTTTGAACTCATAGTCCATCGACGCATAGCCTCGGCTGACCGATTTGAGCTTGTCGAAGAAGTCGAGCACGATCTCGCCTAAAGGCATGTCGTAAGTCAACATCACTTGACGGCCGTGGTAGGCCATATTGAGTTGCATGCCGCGCTTTTGGTTAGCAAGCGTCATGACTGCGCCCACATACTCTTGCGGCATATACAGATGCACTGTGACGATGGGTTCACGGATCTCTTGCATCTTGCCTTGGTCAGGCATCTTGGCGGGGTTTTCCACCAATACCACCTCGCCATCGGGCTTGACAACTTGATAGACCACGCTAGGCGCCGTGGTGATCAGGTCTTGGTCGAACTCACGCTCTAACCGTTCCTGCACGATTTCCATATGCAAAAGGCCAAGGAATCCACAGCGAAATCCGAAACCCAGCGCTTGCGAGACTTCAGGTTCGTAATGCAAGGAGGCATCGTTGAGTTTGAGTTTTTCCAAGGCGTCGCGTAAGGCGTCGTATTGGTTGGCCTCGGTGGGATAGAGACCGGCAAACACTTGCGGTTGGATTTCTTTAAAACCTGGCAAGGCTTTTTCGGCAGGGCCGAGGTTATTGGGCAGCTTTTTCTCGAGGGTGATGGTGTCACCCACCTTGGCAGCTTGCAGTTCTTTGATACCGGCAATGATGTAGCCGACTTGTCCCGCTTCCAGCGATTCGCGCGGTTGGTTGGCAGGGGTAAAAACGCCGAGGTTGTCTGCGTTGTAGACCGCGTGCGAAGCCATCATCTTGATACGCTCGCCTTTGCCCAAACGTCCATCAACAACACGCACCAACATGACTACGCCGACATAGGTATCAAACCAGCTGTCAATGATCATGGCGCGCAAGGGCGCTTGCGCGTCACCTTGTGGCGGCGGAATTTTGGCGACTACGGCTTCCAAAATTTCTTCAATGCCCATGCCCGTTTTGGCAGAACAAGGAATCGCGTCGGTGGCGTCAATGCCGATGACATCTTCAATTTCTGCTTTGGCGTTGTCTGGATCGGCTTGTGGCAAATCCATTTTGTTGAGCACGGGAAGTACTTCAACGCCCAAGTCGAGGGCGGTGTAGCAATTGGCAACGGTTTGTGCTTCGACACCTTGGCTGGCATCAACTACTAGTAAGGCACCTTCACAAGCAGACAAAGAGCGCGAGACTTCATAAGAAAAGTCGACGTGACCTGGTGTGTCGATCAAATTGAGGTTGTACACCTGCCCGTCTTTCGCCTTGTATTGCAACGCAGCCGTCTGCGCTTTGATGGTTATCCCACGCTCTTTTTCGATGTCCATTGAGTCAAGAACTTGCGCTTCCATCTCGCGGTCTTCGAGTCCGCCGCAACGCTGAATAATGCGGTCGGCGAGCGTCGATTTGCCATGGTCGATGTGCGCAATGATGGAGAAATTTCTGATGTGATTCATCAACGGGAGCACTTAAGTGATTGAATTCAAAGGGATGAAGACATGAAAAAAGGGCGCGTCAGATGCTGACGCGCCCAGAACCAACAAGCAATGGCAACTGCGATAGTTGGGAGTTCATTGTAGGCAAAAAAGCCAAAACACCAACCGACCATTGGCTTAAAAGGGACACGTTGCGGAACCGCCACAGCATCTTATTCACAGCTTATCAACATTTCTATCACAGGTTTTATGGGCAAGCTGTGGGTGAACTGTGGAGCACCTGTGGAGCAAATTAAACAATTCCACATGATGGATTTTAAATGGTTTGATATATGAAAAATAAGCAATAGATGGCTTTTTATATATTAAAAAATGGCAATATCGATATTTTGTGAGTGCTTACCAACTATGAAGGCTGTGGACAGAAAACCAGAAATAATTTTCTGCATGCCCTGATTTTTTAGCAACAACCTCACATCCGAGAGTGGTTTAAGGCTTTTGCGAGGAGGGCCGGATCACGATGTATTGCGCCCACTCACCACGTCGAATGAGCAAACTTACTGGCTTGGCGCGATCCACCTTGGCTACCAAAGCCTCTAGAACCTGAACCGAGGGGGTTTCGGTATTGGCCAAGGCCAAAATCACGTCGCCTTCTTGAATGCCAGCTCGCGCTGCGGCTTCTGTGGCGGCGTCAACACGCACACCACCCCGGACTTTGAGTTCTTTCTTTTGGGCGTCCGTCAGGTCACTGACCGTGAGGCCTAAAAACTTAGCGGCGCTCGATGTCACAGGTTTTTCAACGGGAGCTACTGCTTTTTTGGCAGGCGCCTCTGGCTCAAACTCGCCTACGGTAATTTGTTTGTCGACCAAGCTGCCACGACGCCAAACTTGTATCGTGCTCTTAGTCCCTGGCTTGGTATTGCCGACCATGCGTGGCAAGTCAGACGATTTTTCGATCGGCTTTCCGTCAAACTTCAAGATGATGTCACCCGGTTCGAGTCCGGCTTTTTCGGCAGGAGAACCTTGCTCGACGCCACGCACCAACGCACCTTGGGTTTTGGTGAGCCCTAGAGATTCAGCCACTTCTTTGCTAACTTGGTCGATCTGCACACCAAGGCGACCACGCTGCACGCGTCCCGTGGTGCGCAATTGCTCGCTCACACGAATAGCTTCATCAATCGGAATGGCAAATGAGATGCCCATGAATCCACCAGAGCGCGAATAGATTTGGCTGTTGATGCCGATCACTTCACCACGCATATTGATGAGCGGGCCGCCCGAGTTACCAGGATTGATCGCCACATCGGTTTGGATGAATGGCAAATAGTCACCCGTGTCGCGTTGTTTGGCGCTCACGATGCCAGCAGTTACTGAATTGTCTAGGCCAAAAGGTGAGCCAATCGCCATAACCCATTCGCCGACTTTGAGGCGCGAGACATCGCCAATGCGCACCGCTGGTAATCCAGTGGCTTCAATCTTCACCACCGCCACATCGCTGCGTTTGTCGGTGCCAACAATACGGGCCTTGAACTCGCGCTTATCAGGTAGCGTCACCAAAACTTGGTCTGCACCCTCCACCACATGGGCATTGGTCATCACAAAACCGTCAGCTGACAAGATAAAGCCAGAACCAACACCCCTGGGTTGTTCTTGCTCAGGTTGTGGGCGGTTGGGGCGTTGTTGGCGTGGGCCATTGGGTGCTGGCATGGGCACGCCAAAGAAACGGCGAAACAGCTCTTGCATTTCTTCATCGGGCGAGCCTGCTTGTGCGTCGCGCGCAGATACTTTTTCTAATGTGCGGATATTGACCACCGATGGGCCAACTTGCTCGACCAGATCGGTGAAGTCAGGCAAAACGCGACTGGCTTGCGCCGAGGCTTGTCCTTGCGCAATGGAGGGGGTGACACCCAACCCCATAGCGATCGCGAGACAACTTACAAGAAACACGCGAGAGAAAGATCTATTCATAGTCATCTTCAGCATCCAAAATTTGTCAACAAAAACTACAACGCCCCACAGACAAATGAGTCCGACGGGGCGCTTTACAAGACGGGGGAATTAAACGCGTTTGAAAAGCAGAGCGCCGTTGGTACCACCAAACCCAAAGTTGTTTTTCAAGGCTACATCTATTTTCATATCACGGGCCGTGTTAGCGCAAAAATCCAAATCGCACTCAGGATCTTGATTGTGCAGATTAATAGTGGGAGGGACTTTTTGTTCATGCAAAGCCATTACGGTGAACACGCTTTCTATGCCGCCCGCGCCACCCAACAAATGGCCTGTCATGGACTTGGTGGAACTAACAGTTAATTTTTTGGCATGGTCGCCCAAAGCGGCTTTGATCGCGTTGGTCTCGTTGATATCGCCCAGTGGAGTCGAAGTGCCGTGGGCATTGAGGTAGTCCACTTGGTCTGAATTCACGTTGGCATTGCGCAAGGCGTTGACCATCGCACGGCGGGGACCGTCCATATTGGGCGCCGTCATGTGTCCTGCGTCGCCACTCATGCCGTATCCAGCAAGCTCGGCGTAAATTTTGGCACCTCGCTTTTTGGCATATTCGTATTCTTCCAACACCACAACGCCAGCGCCCTCACCCAAAACAAAACCGTCGCGGTCTTTGTCCCAAGGGCGTGAAGCGGTAGTAGGGTCGTCATTACGGGTAGACAAGGCGCGCATGGAGGCAAAGCCGCCAACGCCCAAAGGCGAAATACAACCTTCTGAACCACCAGCGATCATGACATCAGCATCGCCATATTCAATGTGCCGCCCTGCTTCCCCAATCGCATGCAAGCCTGTGGTGCAAGCTGTGACGACCGCAAGATTGGGACCTTTAAAGCCAAAACGCATAGACACATGACCAGAGATCATGTTGATGATGGAGGCAGGCACGAAAAAAGGAGAAATGCGTCGCGGGCCTTTGGCCAGCATTTCGTTGTGCATGTTTTCAATGAGAGGCAAACCGCCAATACCCGAGCCGATCAGCACGCCAACGCGGGCGGCCGTTTCATCGTCTTGGGCATCGTTAGTGGGTAAGCCCGCATCTTGAACCGCTTGCACGGCCGCAGCGATTCCGTAATGAATGAAACTGTCCATGGCCCTGGCTTCTTTGGGCGAGATGTAGGAATCTATATCGAAATTTTTGACTTCGCCTGCGAAGTGGCAGTTCAAGCCAGAGGCGTCGAACCGGGTGATCGCAGCAATGCCGGACTTACCTGCTAACAGATTGGCCCAAGCCTCAGCCACCGTGTTACCCACGGGGCTGATACAACCTAGACCGGTCACGACGACGCGACGACGGCTCATGCAAAGTTTCCTGTGATTTAGGCTTTTTTGTGTGTCAACGCGTAATCAATCGCGTTTTGCACAGTGGTAATTTTTTCGGCGTCTTCGTCCGGAATTTCGATTCCGAATTCGTCTTCTAAGGCCATCACCAATTCCACAGTGTCCAAGGAGTCGGCACCCAAATCGGCCACGAAGGCTTTTTCACTGGTGACTTGTGACTCTTCCACGCCGAGTTGTTCGGCAATGATTTTTTTGACACGTGATTCGATATCGCTCATGAGTTCCCTCAAAGGGTTGTGAATAAGTCCGCTATTTTAACTGCGCGGACACTCAGTTTTTTAATACTTTTTTACGACAAACTTTAGGCCATAAACATGCCGCCATTGACGTGCAATTCCTGCCCAGTCACATAGTTAGCTTTGTCGCTCGCCAAAAAGGCCACCGCATGGGCCACATCGGCAGGTTTTCCAAGATGGCCCAAGGGAATTTGCCCCAAAAGGGCTTTTTGCTGTTCTTCAGCCAAAGCGGCCGTCATGTCTGTTTCGATAAACCCAGGCGCCACGCAGTTGACGGTGATGTTTCGACTGCCCAACTCGCGCGCCAGCGCGCGGGTCATGCCGGCCACACCGGCTTTGGCGGCGGCATAGTTGGCTTGTCCTGCGTTGCCAGAAGCGCCGACGACGCTGGTAATACTGATGATCCGACCATAGCGCTGCTTCATCATGGGGCGCATGACGGCACGCGACAGACGGAAAACGGCTTTGAGA
>Ga0209191_1000420_pt1 | contig 33476 bp, 53 predicted proteins | sample S_130626_EF_Meta_FD_187320 | JGI IMG/M metagenome (GOLD analysis project Ga0209191, IMG submission 187320) | Freshwater microbial communities from Lake Simoncouche, Canada to study carbon cycling - S_130626_EF_MetaG (SPAdes) (version 2) | ecosystem: Environmental > Aquatic > Freshwater > Lake ...
CACTGGTTAAATCAAAATCACCCGAAGCCTTTCGCAAGAACGTCAAAGCTGAAGTTAAAGCTGGCAAGCCCGTCAAGCAGGCCGTGGCCATCGCGTATTCAGTCAAACGTGAAGCAGAAAAGAAGAAGAAATAATGGCTGATCCAACCGGAATGATCGCGGCGGCTAATGTAGCTGCTGGCGGCAAGCCCAAAAAGAGTGACTCAGACATTCTGACCACGGCTCGCTCGCGGTTGGATATGGCAGTCTCTGCACTGGCTGAGAGCCGTGAAGATGAGATTGACGATCTGCGCTTTTATGCCGGATCTCCCGACAACCACTGGCAGTGGCCTGCTGACGTATTGGCCACTCGCGGTGCGGTGCAGGGTCAGACTATCAATGCACGCCCAACACTCACAATTAACAAACTGCCGCAGCACGTTCGTCAAGTGACGAATGACATGCGGCAGAACCGGCCAGGGGCCAAGGTCATTCCTGTGGATGATAAAGCCGATGTGCAGGTGGCTGAGATTTTTAATGGCATGATTCGGCATATTGAATACATCTCTGATGCGGATGTGGCGTATGACACGGCTTGTGAGAATCAGGTGTCTTATGGTGAGGGGTACATCACCTTGATGACTGAGTATTGCGATGACAATACATTTGATCAGGACATTAAGATTGGCCGTGTGCGTAATTCGTTTAGCGTCTACATGGACCCGCTGATCCAAGACCCAACGGGTGCGGATGCAACGTACTGCTTTATTACCGAAGACCTGACAAAAGCCGAATATGAGCGCCAGTATCCTGATGCTGCGCCTATTTCGACACTTCAGTCACTTGGTGTAGGCGATCAGTCAATTAGCAACTGGTTGAATGAGGATACAGTGCGTATTGCGGGGTATTACTACATTGACTACGACACAACTACGTTGAATTTGTACCCTGGCAATCAATCGGCCTTTGCAAATACGCCTGAAGACAGGATGCTCAAGGACATGTTTGGCAAACCTATCAAGTCGCGTGAGTCTGAGCGTCCACGGGTAATGTATTGCAAGATCAACGGGTACGAAATCCTTGAGCAAAAAGAGTGGGCAGGCAAGTGGATTCCTGTGATCCGTGTTGTTGGCAACGAATTTGAGGTAGATGGCCGTTTGTACGTGTCTGGTTTGGTCAGAAACGCCAAAGATGCACAGCGCATGTACAACTATTGGGTAAGCCAAGAGGCTGAGATGTTGGCACTTGCGCCTAAAGCCCCATTTATTGGCTATGGTGGGCAGTTTGAGGGTTATGAGGACAAGTGGAAGACGGCAAACACCAACAATTGGCCGTATTTGGAAGTAAATCCTGATGTGACAGACGGTCAAGGGGTTGTTTTGCCACTGCCCCAAAGGGCGCAGCCGCCAATGGCTTCTAGCGGCTTGTTGCAAGCCAAGGCAGGTGCATCGGAAGACATCAAGTCCACCACTGGGCAATACAACGCCAGTTTGGGAATGACATCCAATGAGCGTTCGGGCAAAGCCATTCTTGCGCGTCAGCGAGAGGGCGATGTAGGTACTTTCCATTATGGGGATAACCTCACCCGCGCTGTGCGCCATGTGGCCCGTCAGTTAGTGGACTTGATTCCTAAGATTTACGACACTCAGCGCATTGCTCGCATCATTGGTGAAGACGGTGAGACTAAGATGGTCAAGATTAATCCTGACCAGCCCGAGCCGGTCAACAAGATCGTGGACCAAAACGGCGTTGTGATTGAGAAAATCTACAACCCTGGCGTTGGGAAGTACGATGTCGTAGCGACCACCGGCCCTGGCTATGCGACCAAACGTCAAGAGGCACTCGAAGCAATGGCACAACTGTTGCAAGGTAATCCTCAATTGTGGCAAGTGGCCGGTGACCTGTTTGTGAAAAACATGGACTGGCCGGGCGCCCAAGAGATGAGCAAACGCTTTGCCAAGACCATTGATCCCAAGTTCTTGTCGGAGGCTGATGAGAATCCAGCGTTGCAGGCAGCGCAGCAGCAGATGGAAGCTATGGGCGCTGAGATGGAGCAGATGCACACGATGATTCAGAATGTGGGCAAGTCCATTGAGATGCAAGAGCAGCAGCGCAAGGACTTTGAGGCAGAAGTTAAGATGTACGAAGCTGAAACCAAGCGTATATCGGCGGTGCAGGCTGGCATGAGTGAGCAACAGATTCAAGACATTGCCATGGGTGTGGTTGCAGCGGCTATGGAGTCACAAAGCATGATGAACCAGATGCCTGAGATGCGTGAGGAATCCATGCCAATGGAGATGATGCCACCACCACAAGAAATGCCACCTGAACAACCTATGGGAATGCCACAATGAAAGCAAATGAATTTCTAGGCTTGCTGTTTTTGGCTCGAGATGTTGCCCATTCGGTGCATTTGAACACCCGCAGCTACAGCAAGCATGTGGCGCTCAATATATTTTATGAACGCATTGTTGGTGCGGCTGATGACTTTGCCGAAGCCTATCAAGGCAGGTACGGTTTGATTGGCCCAATTACCTTGAACTCGGCCAAAAAGACAAGCAACATCATTGAGTTTTTGCAAGACTCGCTTGAGGAAATTGAGGCGGCTCGATACGATATATGTGATAAATCTGACTCATCGCTTCAGCAATTGATAGATAATATCGTTGAAGTTTATCTAAGAACTCTGTACAAACTCAAATTCTTGGCATAAGGAAATATGATGGAACTCTTAAAACCGCTTAGCAAAACTGACTTCCCTGCCTTTTCTGTGGCTTTTACAGGCTCGGCAGGTAACACTTCTACATGGAACGCTGGTCCTCAAGGTGTAATGGTTTGGTCTGACCAACCCTGCTTTGTAGAAGTAGGTGAAGGTGCTGTGGCAACCACTTCCAGCACCCCAATCCCTGCATTTACACCTATTCCCTTTGCAGTGCCAATCACTGTCAGCGGCGTATGGCGTGTAAGCGCCATCCAAGTGTCCACTGGCGGAAATGTGTACGCCAAACCGATTAACAAGCAATGAGCTACGGCGTAGCCCTTCGCAATAGCGTTGCCATTGGTTTGAGCGGTATTATTTCGCTGTTTGGTGGGCGCGGTAGCGAACAATCGCAGAGCAATCTTCTTACCGAGTCCTCCGACAACCTCGTGCAAGAGGACGGCGGCTTGATTCTTTTGGAGTGACCTAAATGGCCGTCTTTCTTTCCCCTGTGGGCGGTGCTGCGGCCCAGTTTTTTACCAATAGCGGCATTCCTTTATCTGGCGGCAAGCTCTACACCTATGCGGCTGGCACAACCACACCCGCAACTACTTTTACCAGTGTTAGCGGCGCTACAGCCCATACCAACCCCATCATTTTAAATTCAGCGGGGCGTGTGGCTACGGGTGAGATTTGGTTAAACCCACCGCCATACAAGTTTTTATTAAAAGACAGCAACGATGTTTTGATTGCCACTTATGACAATATTTCTGGCATTGGGGCTGCAAGTTACCAAGTAGACAATTTTACTGGTACGGGATCGCAGACGGTATTTACATTAAGCGCAGCGTCATTGGGCGAAAACTTCACATTTGTTTACATCAATGGCGTGTACCAAAACAAAAATACATATACGGTTAGCAGCACAACGCTCACGTTTTCAGAAGCACCACCTCTCACTTCACTTATTGAAGTAATGTTTAACTGATTGGATTAATCATGGCAGACAGCAAAATCTCAGCACTTCCCGCTTCTACAACCCCGTTAGCGGGTACGGAAGTATTGCCCATTGTCCAAAGCAGCGCGACCAAACAGGTGTCTGTTGCTAACTTAACTGCTGGCCGTGCAATCAGCGCCACGCAACTCACTTTGACCACAGGCAATCTTATTGTCGCAAGTGGTCAAGGCATCGACTTTTCTGCCACATCGGGTTCAGGCACAAGCGAGTTGTTTAACGACTATGAGGAAGGTACGTTCACCCCTGTTGTTCTTGGCACAAGCGTAGCTGGTGCAGCTACTTACGTATACCAGCTTGGGTACTATGTTAAAACGGGCAATGTGGTGAACTTTCAAATTATCCTTGGATGGTCTGCACATACAGGGTCTGGTAATTTTCAACCTATTTCGGGGTTGCCTTATGCTGCGTCAAATGTTGCCAACAAATATGCAACGATGAGCTTTTACACAGATAGTTTGGCAATGACAGCATTGAACACAATTCAAGGATTTATTGGGACGAATCAATCGGCGATTACATTGCGTCAATTACCAACAGGTGGTGGTGCAGCAGCCGCAATTCCGTTGGGCGCAGCGGTAACATTTTTGATGATTACTGGTTCTTACCAAACTAATTAATAAGGTTAAATATGTCTTTGATTAAAGCATCTTATTCAATGATTAGCGGCGCTCCGCTGAACATTTTAGATTTTGGAGCAGATCCTACTGGTGTTGTGGATTCATCTGCGGCAATTCAAGCTACTATCAATGCAGCTTCATCTACTGGCAATGCAAATATTTATGTGCCTCCTGGCACATATACTGTTTCCACAACTCTTACTATGACAGGGTTGCGGGGCATCAACATAAATGGAATTGGTTTTGGTATAGATGCATCAAAATTTGTTCTTGCCACAGGAACAGCAAGTGTTTTAAATTACACCGCTGCTACAGGGTCATTGCTTGCAATTGATTCTTGCGCTGGATTGCAAGTTAACAACCTTGTATTCATGTACACCAACGCATCGTACATTGGTGAATTAGTAACAACAGACAATACTGGCGGTTTAGACACAACCAATTTTGAATTTAATCATTGCGTATTTCAAGGTAAAGACAATACGGTTGATAACGCAGAGCATTTGTTACGCATTAAAAACTCAATTATTGGTGTCATTGCAAATTGCTTATTCAAGCATTCAAGATTTGCAATTGGTCTACGCGCATATGTCAATATTTTAAAAATTGAAAATTGCACATTTTTGCAAATGAAGACCAAAAACATCTACGCATATAATGGTTCTTTGGAAGATATTTCTATATTGGGTTGCACGTTTGAACCAAGAGAATCTGGGCAAGCCCATGCTTTTGAAATATTGACAGGTGAGTCAATTAAAAACTTCACATATGAACGAAATTGGCACGGGGATATAAGTGCGCCTATTGGCTATTGGTTATACATCACAAATTCGCAAGGCGTAACTATTAGTAACAATATTTTTAACACTGCTGGTGGTGGCGTTGCCGATTACGCAATTTACATTGGCAATTGCCAAGCATGGGAAATTTCCGGCAATGTTTTTTTCGACAATGCTGTTAACTTTATAAGTGGCTCTAGTGGTGGCTTAGTTTCTAACAATTATTTTTCCACTGTTTCAACACCATTCCTTGGGCGCAATCTTGTAGCATTATCTTCCACATGGCTTTCAAATTATAATATTGAGCCTTATGGCAGAGCTAAGGCATATTTGTCCGCAAATCAATCAATTGCTCCAGCTACCAATACACCAATTGCTTTAGATGTAAATATCTACAATATTGGCGGCGTACATTCAGCAACAGTAAATAACACACGGTTTACAATTCCATCCGGTAGTGATGGACTTTGGACTTATAAAGCAGCGGTAATGTTTGGTACTGCTGCGACTGCTGGAGCGCAATATATCGTTCAAATTTGGAAAAATGGAGCTTCCGTGGTTGCCCAAACAACCGGGTTACTTTCATCTACTGTTCAAGTCTCACCTAATCTTAGTTGTGATGTTGAAACAGTAACTGGTGATTATTATGAGTTATATGTGCGGCATAGTAACGCCACCAATTTGGACGTAATTGGAGTTGGGGCTTATGCCATTGACACTAATATGTCCGGGTATAAAGTAATTACTGGTGAATAAATTTATAATTTTGTTTTTAATTTTTGATTGGAGATCAAGATGGCTTTAGAAAAAGTTGAAGTTGTTGACCACATTGAGGTGCTCGAATCGGGCGTTGTGCAAGTTCGCACCAAGACCGCTATTCTTGAAGATGGCGTTGAAATTAGCGGAAAATTCCACCGCCACGTTGTTGCCCCCGGCGATGATTACAGCGCCGAGGATGCCCGAGTAAAGGCTATTTGTGCTGCAATGCACACTGCTGAAGTGATTGCGGCTTACAAAGCAACCCAAATTCCAGCATAATGCTGAAAACACCGTATCGGCCAGGTTGACCGAGGAATCTCAGGATTCATTGAAATGACTGAAGAAGTCCAAGCCCTAGCGGAAGTAGACTCCGCGCCAACCACGGATGTGACGGCCACACCTGAAGTTGTTGAAAGTACGCCGGAAGTAGCTGAAACACAGCCTGCCAAGACATTCTCGCAAGAGGAACTTGACGCTGCTATTGGCAAACGCCTCGCAAGAGAGCAACGTAAGTGGGAAAGAGATCAAGCACAGCGTCAGTCTGAACAACAGACGTTGAGGGCCGCGCCAGCCGCCACCGCTGATCAGTTTGAGTCAACTGAAGCCTATGCAGACGCATTGGCCTACCAGAAGGCAGAAGAACTGATTGCCAAGCGTGAAGCAGCAAAGCAGCAGTCGCAAGTTCTTGAGAGCTATCACGATCTGGAAGAAGAAGCTAGGGCCAAGTATGACGACTTTGAACAAGTCGCCTACAACCCCAAGCTACCGATTACAAACGTGATGGCAGAAACGATTCAGTCTTCGGATGTCGGTCCTGAGTTAGCGTACTACCTCGGGTCCAATCCAAAAGAAGCAGATCGCATCTCACGCATGACGCCCTTAAGTCAGGCGAAGGAAATTGGGAAAATTGAAGCCAAATTGGTTTCTTCGCCCCCAGTTAGGAAAACTACATCTGCGCCATCACCGATTTTGCCAGTAACTGCACGATCCATTGGATCACCGTCACATGACACTACGGACCCACGGTCTATCAAGACCATGACAACCTCGCAGTGGATTGAGGCCGAGCGCAAACGACAAGTGAAAAAGTGGGAAGCACAGAACCGCTAAAACTTTTTGAAAGGACTTTAAAATGTCTAACAGTATTCTGACCATTGACATGATCACACGGAAGGCGCTCGAAATTCTCGAGAACAACCTTGTGATCACCCGTAACGTGAACCGCCAGTACGACGATTCTTTCGCTGTTGAAGGCGCAAAGATCGGCTCTACACTGCGTATCCGTTTGCCCGACCGCGCGTTGGTCACTGACGGTGCCGCCCTGCAAGTTCAGGACGACAACGAGCAGTTCACCACTTTGACCGTTGCCAGCCAAAAGCACATCGGTGTCAACTTCACATCTGCTGAATTGACCATGCAATTGGATGACTTCGCAGAGCGTGTGTTAAAGCCTCGTATCAGCCAGTTGGCATCTTCTATTGATGCTGACGTTGCTAATGCGTACAAATCCATCGGTAACACCGTTGGTACACCTGGCACCACTCCTTCAACTTCTTTGGTCCTTTTGCAAGCCCAACAGAAACTGAATGAGAACGCTGCTGTGATGTCTCCACGTTACGCTACCGTGAACCCTGCTGCTAACGCTGGTTTGGTTGAAGGTATGAAAGGTCTGTTTAATCCGACCGACACTATCTCCAAGCAATTCCGCAACGGCATGATGGGCACTGGCGTGTTGGGCTATGACGAAATCAACATGTCTCAGTCTATCAAGCAGCACACTACTGGCTCTCGCGTTGCTACGGGTAACACTGTGACCACCACTGTGTCTTCTCAAGGCGCTACCAGCATTGCTTTGACCGTTGGCTCTGGCTTGACAGTTAAAGCAGGTGACGTATTCACTGTTGCTGACTGCTTTGCTGTAAACCCACAAACCCGTGAATCCACTGGTTCGTTGTTCCAGTTTGTAGCTTTGGCTGATGCAACTGCGGTTAGCACTGCTATCACTGTGACTGTTGCCCCTATTTACACTTCTGCCAATGCTTTGGCTACCGTTGACAGTTTCCCTGTTGCTGCCAAAGCGGTTGTGTTTGTGGGTGCTGCATCTAGCCAGTACGCTCAGAACTTGGTTTACCACAAGGACGCCATCACCTTTGCAACTGCCGACTTGCTGTTGCCCCAAGGTGTTGACATGGCTGCTCGCGCAGTTCACAACGGCATTTCTTTGCGTATCGTGCGTCAGTACGATATTAACAATGACCGTATGCCTTGCCGTATTGACGTTTTGTACGGTTTCAGCACGATCCGCCCACAAATGGGTTGCCGCATCTGGGGCTAAATTGATTGGGGTTTTGGCCCCTTTCTTCGTAACATCTTTTAAAGGAAATTATCATGGCACTCCCTAATGGCGCAGGCGGTTACCAAATTGGTGACGGCAACTTACTCGAAGCACAACTGACGGTTCAAACTATTCCTACAACCTTGACTGGCGACACCACGTTGACCGCTGATCAAGTTGCAGTTGGTTTGGTTGTTTGCAACAAAGGCAGCGATGCCACATTGACCGTGACTCTGCCTACAGCAGCGTTGCTCGATGCAGCTATCCCTAGCGCAAAAGTTGGCTCTGCTTTTGAGTTGACAATCTGCAACAACAACAACACTGGCTCATCGTCTACCGTTCCTGTTACCACAGGCACTGGCATTACGATTTTCGGTTCTGTGACTATTGCACGTTTCGGCGCGCATACATACCGTTTTGTGCGTACTGGTGACGCAGCTTACTCGGCGTTCTTGAAGTAAATAATGGGGGCTTCGGCCCTCATTTTTAAAAGGAAACATCATGACCTCTAATACCAAACCAATTGGTGTTGCTTTTGAAGACCAAGACATCATTGGGTCTAACTTTGTTCTGTCTGGTGGCGAGTTGGGCTACACCGCAGAAGCAAGCGGTACAGTGACTCAATTGACAGACAAGTCTACAGGGGTAACTCTGAACAAATCTGCTGGTCAGATCACACTGAACGGCGCCTCTTTGGCAAACATCACAAACGTTTCGTTCACTTTGACCAACAGCACAATTAGTGCCAAGGATGTTGTGATTTTGAGCGTTTCATCTGGTGCTACCGCTGGTGCATACAACTGCTGGATTTCTAGCAAAACCGCTGGAAGTTGCGTAATCACAATTCGCAACCTTTCTGGCGGTTCGCTGTCTGAAGCTTTTGTGATCAACTATGCTGTGATCCACGTTCTGTAAACCAAATGGGGGCTAATCACCCCCATTCTTAAATTATGATCATTTACCTTGAGCATCCAGTTCATGGCGCTAAAGTGGCTACTATGGATTTAGAGGCTGAAATGGATGAAAAAAATGGCTGGACTCGTTATAATCCAGACACGCCTTCAGACTCTGAAGAATCGGCCAACTCGTTAGTTGTGAAGCGCAAATACACCCGTAAGGTGGAAACTGAAGGAGTCTGAGCATGGCTACGTACACCGCTGGAGATCAAATAAATCGGTCGCTTCGGCTTCTTGGCGTTCTTGCTGAAGGTGAAACGACTTCTGCGGCTACGTCCCAAGACGCTTTGATGGCGCTCAACCAAATGATTGACAGTTGGAACACAGAACGTTTGTCTGTGTTCTCTACGCAAGATCAAGTCTTTACATGGCCTGCCAGCATTATTAGCCGCACCCTTGGCCCAACTGGCGACTTTGTAGGCAACCGCCCCATTTTGCTTGACGACTCTACTTACTTCAGAGCGCCCAACAATGTGTCGTATGGCATCAAGTTTATCAATCAACAGCAGTACAACGGTATTGCTGTTAAGACCGTAACGTCCACTTACCCACAAGTGATGTGGATCAACATGTCGTTTCCTGACATTGAAATGTACGTTTACCCAAGGCCCACGCAGGACTTGGAGTTTCACTTTGTGTCGGTTGAAGAGTTGAACAACCCTGCAACTTTGGCAACGGTTCTGTATTACCCACCTGGTTATCTCCGTGCGTTCACGTACAACTTGGCTATGGAGTTTGCCCCTGAGTTTGGCGTAGAGCCTTCGCCACAGGTGCAACGCATTGCCATGACCAGCAAGCGCAACTTGAAGCGCATTAACAACCCAGATGATGTGATGGCACTGCCTTACGCATTGGTGGCTAACCGTCAACGATTCAACATTTACGCAGGAAACTACTAACATGGCTACTATTGCAATCACAGCCCTTCCCGTTGCAACTGCTGCTGCCGTTGCTGATGTCTTGCCAATTGTGCAATCAGGCACAACTAAGCAGGTCACCAACGCACTGTTGTTTACCAATTCAACTTTGGTTGCACCTGCGCTTGGTACGCCTGCAAGCGGCGTTTTGACCAATTGCACGGGGTTACCTGTTGCAACCGGTGTAAGCGGCTTAGGTACTGGCGTAGCTACATTTTTGGCAACACCAAGCAGCGCCAACTTACGAACGGCTTTGACGGATGAAACAGGTACAGGGTCTGCCGTATTTGCGACTACGCCAACTTTGGTAACCCCTGTTCTTGGCGCAGCCACAGGCACAAGCATTTCGCTAAGTAGCTTTAGCGCCGTAAGCGCTGCGGCTCCTACGATTGCAAGCGCAACAACTATTGCCCCAACAACCCCAATTGCGTTTGTTTCAGGAACAACGGCAGTTGTGAATATCACCGCTGCCGCGCCAATTTCTACTGGGGGCGGCGCAATTACGTTAATTCCAACTGGCATATTTACTTGGACAACAGCGGGGAATATTGCTTTAGCAGGCACAGCGGTGGTTAGTAAGGCATTAACAATGACTTACGACGCTACGACAACTAAGTGGTATCCAAGTTACGTCGCATGAAAACGCCCATCCTTGGTTCAACCTATGTAGCACGTAGCGTCAATGCTGCTGATGCGCGAATGGTCAACTTATTCCCAGAAATTGTGCCCGAGGCAGGCAAGGAACCGGCGTTTTTAAACCGCGCCCCTGGCTTGAACTTACTCAACACCATTGGCACCGGCCCGATCCGTGGCTTGTGGGCGTTCTCACCCAATGACGGTATTGCCTTTGTTGTGTCAGGCACACAGCTTTACAAGATTGACAATGCCTATGCAGCAACATTGCTTGGCACAGTAGCTGGCACCGGCCCTGTAAGTTTGGCTGACAACGGCACTCAGTTGTTTATTGCGGCCAATGGTCCAAGCTACATTTACAACAACACGACAAACGCCTTTGGTCAGATCACTGACCCTGACTTCCCAGGCGCTGTAACTGTTTGCTATCTGGATGGCTACTTTGTATTCAACGAGCCAAACAGCCAGTTGATGTGGGTGACTCAGTTGCTGGACGGCACATCCATTGACCCACTGGAGTTTGCCAGCACTGAAGGCTCGCCTGATGGCTTGCTTGCTGTGGTATCCAACTTCCGCGAAGTGTGGGCTTTTGGCACAAACTCGATTGAGGTCTGGTTTGACTCTGGTGCTACAGACTTCCCTTTGCAGCGCATCCAAGGGGCGTTCAACGAGCTAGGCTGCGCTGCTCCTTACTCCATAGCCAAGATGGACAACGGCATTTTCTGGCTTGGTCGTGACCGCCGTGGTCAAGGTATTGTCTACCGTGCCAATGGCTATTCGGGTGTCCGCATTTCTACCCATGCTGTTGAGTGGCAGATTCAACAGTACGCTGACCTGACGGACGCTATTGCGTACACCTACCAACAAGACGGCCACAGTTTTTATGTGCTGATTTTCCCTAGTGCAAATACCACTTGGGTCTACGATGCCTCTACGCAGGCTTGGCACGAACGTGCAGGTTTTGCTAATGGTGAGTTTACCCGTCACCGCAGTAACTGCCAGATGGCGTTTAACAACAAAATTGTTGTTGGCGACTTTGAGAACGGCAACATCTATGCGTTTGACTTGGACGACTATTCGGACAATGGCAGCATTCAAAAGTGGTTGCGCTCATGGAGGGCGCTACCCACCGGCCAAAACAACCTCAAGCGCACCGCGCAGCACAGCTTGCAACTAGATTGCGAGACAGGTGTGGGGCTAAATTTGTACCCTGGCTATGACAGCGAAAATATTGATACGGAGTCAGGATTAAATCTTGTTGCAGAATATGTGCAAACGTTTTTGGCTACGCAATCTGGCGTCATCTTGACCACTGAAGCAGGGGACGGTTTTGAGCCTTTAGGTCAGTATGATTTATCAGACACTGACATTACGGGCTATGAGATTGTTACCAACGCCTACCTTGCCGCACCTGGCTACGATCCCCAAGTTATGTTGCGCTGGTCAGATGACGGAGGCCACACGTATTCAAACGAACACTGGTCACCTATTGGCAAGATCGGCGCTTACGGCCACCGAACATTTTGGCGGCGTCTGGGCATGACTGTCAAACTGCGTGACCGTGTGTACGAGCTATCGGGCACTGACCCTGTGAAGATTGCAATCATGGGCGCAGAACTTATTCTAAGTCCAACAAATGCCTAGCCCTAATGCAAATCCAACGCCAATCACGCCGCCCCGAGTGCCGTTGGTTGACCCTCGCACGGGTCTGATTGATCGCGCTTGGTATTTGTTTTTCTTGTCACTGAACAACATTGCCACGGCTGTTGTTGATACCGTTGATATTGGCACTGATACTGATTCTTTGCTTGCGTCTTACGATGCGGCGCTTCGCTCGGTCAATCAAGAATTGCAGACCCTGCCGCCAGTAGTTACCCTGCCTGCGCCTGACGTATTGGGCGACTGCTGCTCGGCCTTGGTGTCTCAGACTGCTGAAATGCAAAAGCAGATTGAGGCTTTGCAGGTGCAGCCAATTGTTGACACCGCAGCTATCACTGCCGCCATTAGCGCTGCGTCATCAGCGCCAGTTACCAAGACTGCTGACTTTACTGTTGCCGCTAACGAGACTTGGCTTATCAACAACAAGTCAGGCTCGACTTGCACGGTGACCTTGCCCTCTGCATCTGCATATTCTGGTAGGTATTTAGTCTTTAAAAACTTGCAGGCGCAGACCTTGGTGTCTGCAACCAGTAACGTTGTGCTGATTGACAGCACGACTGCTGGAACCGCAATCCTCTTGGCAGTTGTAGGAAATTGGGCGACAATGGTGTCTGACGGCACAAATTGGATCATCATGCAACAGGCCGCTAACAACAACCTGCTATTGGAGTAAACCATGACCGTATCAGTAAAGGTACTTGTACCCGCAAAGTTTGCCGAAAATTCGCAAACAACTCAGTACACAGCTACTGGCGTTACCGCAATTCTTGACAAGTTCACAGCAACCAACATCACTGCCACGGCAGCTACGATCAGCGTGAATTTGGTGACGTCTGCTGGTTCTGCCGGTAACACCAACTTGATTACCAAGACCAAGACCCTGCAAGCGTCTGAGGTCTACACGTTCCCTGAACTGGTGGGCCAAGTGCTTGGTGTTGGTGACTTCATCAGTACAATTGCTGGTACTGCCAGTGCAATCAATATTCGCGTCTCTGGGCGTGAGGTGACATAAGGAGAATGCTATGGGTTTATTATCTGCATTGGGTGCAATTGGTGGAAATTTATTGTTCCCAGGTGTTGGCGGCGCAATTGGTGGAGCATTGGGCGGCGCAATAGAAAGCAACCAAGCTGGCAATGCGGCGTCTAGCGCGGCAAATGCAGCAAACGCAGCAGCAGAAAAAGACATTGCGCTACGCCGCCAGATGTATGAAGAAGGTGTTGCCCGTCAAAAACCTTTCTACGAAGCTGGCGTTAACGCTTTGCCGGGGTATCTTCAAGGTATTGGGCAGGGCGGTGAATTGGTGCGCGGTTTTAATATGGGCGACTTTACTACCGACCCAGGTTACGCATTCCGTTTGTCGGAAGGTCAAAAAGGGCTTGATCGTCAAGCCGCCGCACGTGGTGGTTTGATTTCTGGTGGCGCTCTTAAAGCTGCTACTCGATTTGGTCAAGAAATGGGTTCGCAAGAATACTCAAACGCATACAACCGTTTTAGAGACACCCAAGGATTGCGCCGTAATGCACTTGCTGGCGTTGTTGGGTTTGCTCCAACAGCGGCGGGGTCAATGTCTGCTGGTGGGCAAAACTACGCTGCCGGTGCAGGGCCACAAATGTATCAGCAAGGCGTAAACACTGGCAACGCTTTAATTTCAGGCCAACGAAGCCGCGAATCTACATACGGAGACATTGGCAGTGCCTTTGGCAAGTATTTGTCGGGTGGTGGAGGAAACCCCATGTCTACAAGCCCCATGTCTTTTGGCGGCGGGTACGGATCAGGTTATGCTGGCGAAGGTCCAACTGGTTTTGCACCTTAAGGAACAAACATGGCTGAATTAAATTTTAATGCCCTAGCGCGGCCCGGACCACGTGGCTTTATGCAAGGCTATGAGCAAGGCCAAGAGCAACGAATGGCGCAAGAAACCAATCAAATCGCGCAAGACACTAGCCGGTTTAAACTTGAGGAGCTTAAGCGCGACCGTGAGGAAGCAATGCAACTTCAAACGCAACTTAAAAGTTTGGGTCATGACGGTGACCTTAATGCGTTTTTTGATGAAATTGCTAAAACAGGAAAACCTCAATATGTCCAAATGGCTTTGGAAGGTAAGCAAAAACTCAAAGATTTAGATGCGTATGCAAAGTTAGGTGGCGGCGGCGCTATGCCTACCGGCGCTCCTGCGCCAGCAGTTAGTTCTAATCGCGTTAATGAACCCAACGCCGCCTTTGGCGTAGAGGTGTTTAAAGTCCCTGAGCAGCTTGCGCCAGTAAATGCTTTGGCTGCGCCCACACCTGCCGCTATGCCAGTTAATGCTTTGGCACCACAATCTAACGCAGATCAAATTGCACCGACTCAACAACGAATAAGACAGTTGCTAGACTTTGCCCGTGCTAATCCACGCATGGCTTCACAAGCAATGTCCGAAGCGCGTATTTTGCAAGATCAACTTGAGTTGTTCTCAAAGCGGGGGCAGAACGAACCGCCAGATGCCGTAATGATGCAACAGTTAGGTTACCCATTAACGCAAGCAGGTTTTAAAGCGTACCAAGACGCAAAACGTGCAGAACGTCCAGATCTTTTGCTTAATCCAGAAGTAGAAGCGCAACGCATTCGTATGGCGTTAGCAAGTCGTCCGCCAGCACCACCACCACAGCCTCGCGCAGAACAACCGCTTGAAAAAGTGGTTGATCCAGTTACTGGAAAAATAGTTTTTGCAAGCCGTGAACAAGCCTTGCAAGGGCGTATGACGCCCGCAACGGCACTAGAAGGTTTAAACCCCAAAGAGATTCAAACTCGTGAAGCCAAGTATCCAGCGGCAACTTTGGCGGTTAAAACAATTGAGTCTAGTTCAGATAGGTTAGCTGCTGATTTGGACGAATTGGCAAAACACCCAGGTTTATCTGGAATTTCCGGTCTTATTTATGGTAATACCCCAGCGATTACTAAAAATGCACGTGTAGCTTTAGAAAAGTATAAAAGCATTTTAGCGCGTGGTGGTTTTTCAGAATTGCAATCTATGCGCGCGGCTTCTCCAACTGGCGGCGCGTTGGGCAACGTATCCAACCAAGAAAATCAATATTTACGCGATGCGTTTGCGGCAATTGGACGATCACAAGACACGGCAGATTTAAAAACAGCTTTAGAATCCGCAGCCAACGTAGCCCGAGCAGCCAAACAACGTGTGCGTGAAGCATACGACATGACTTACGATTACAAGACGAGCCGCAACGCAAGTCCTGCTGCCGCAGCCCCTCGCATTGCACCGCCCGCAGGCTTTACCCCAGATCAACAGTAAGGACGCAAGATGCCTTTGCAAACTGCGACAAACCCTACCACGGGCGAACGTGTTGCTTTGGTCGGTGACCAATGGCAACCCATTTTGCAATCGGCCACCAATAAGCAGGGCGTAAAAGCCTATCTTGTTGGCGACAAATGGCTGACTGACAACGGTGCAGCGCCTGCTGCCGCGCCATCTGAAATTCCCGCACCTCGTAGGGGTGCAACGCCTTACTCTGTTGCGCTATCAAACCCCGCGCTTAAAGCGCTGTATTCGCCTGTTGTGGGCGCATACAGAGGCTTGCAGGATATTACGGATACGGCGTACATTGCGGCCACGGAAGCGTTGGGCATTAAAGGTGCCAGAGAAGAATCCGCACGTCAAAAATCTGAGTTTGAACAACAGTACGGTGGCGTAGCTGGTGCAGAAGTTGGGCGAGTAGGCGGTCAAATAGTAGGTACGCTGCCTGTGGGCGGCGCAATCGCTGCGCCGATAAAAAAAGCGGCTCAAATGGCCCCATCGCTGGCCAAATTTTTGACGCCGTTGGCCACAACTATTGAGAGCGCGGGGTTTCAAACTGGCCTTAAACCAGGCGTAGTAAACGTAGCAACAAAAGGCGTAGGCGGCGCTGTGGTGGGCGGTGCGTCTGCTGCTGCGGTTAACCCAGAAGACACCGAAATGGGCGCGGCCATAGGCGCTGCGGTGCCTACTGTAATTGCACCGTTAATTAGTAAGGCGGTAAATTATGGGCGCAAAATTACAGACCTTAAATCGGCCACGTATTTAGACGCTGTTGAAGGTAAAGGTCAAGATATTGTCAACGCCTTACGCAACAAAGGGGCTGTAATTGTTCCTGGTTCTGCGCCAACTGCGGGCCAAGTGGCCGCACCTGTTGGTGGGGCTAAATTTTCTGCGTTGCAACAAGAGTTGTCCGAGTTACCTGGCGTGGCTACTGAATACGCTGGCGCAGCCGCGCAAACAAACCAAGCCAGACTAGCACAAGAAACACGTGCTCAACAACGGTTTCAAAATGTTGCGGGCAAACTGCAAGCAAAGATTGACCGTAATTTGGTTGATGTCAGCCCGTCTGAAGTAGGCAATGCCTTATCTGTCGCTGCCAACGCTGAAAGACAATCTGTCAAAGCTAACGTGACTCAGCCTGCATATAAAGCTGCGTTTGACGCTGCCGGCGATGCCAAAATTGACATTTCAAATGTTATTGCTGACGCCGAACGTATTCTGGACCGCAAGCTATCAAGTTTTGCCACTGAAACTGCGCCCGATACAGTACGCAAGTTGCGCGGCTTTATACCGACTGTGCCTGAAGCAGAAGCAGTAACTGTTGGTAAAGCAGGTTTTAAAACAGCAAAGCAACCTACACCGCCACCAGCAACGCCTGAAGCAACTCTTTTGCAACTTGATGATGTTCGCAAAGCCATTAACGCCGACATTGCTGCGGCCTCAACTAGCAACGCGCCAATGGCGGCTACAACACTAAAAAATTTACGGCAGTTACACACTGCAATTGATGACGCAATTGGCAAAAGCACCGCCTTGACCGACGATGCTAAAACGTTGTACGCCAACGCCGTATCTAAATATCGCACTGAGTATGCGCCTCGGTTTAAAGAAGGCGTCAACGCCAACTTGTTTAAGCGCACCAGTTTGAGCGAAGGCAAAATTCGGCCTGAAGATGTTATAAACCGCTACTTCACGCCTAACGGTGAGTCGGAAGCGCGGCAATTTACCCAGTTGTTTGGCAACAATCCAGATGCGTTAAAAATTGCGCGGGCAGGTATTGAAGACGTTTATCGCAAAAAAGTTGCACAAGGCGGCACGTCTCACGCTAACTTTATGCGGGATTACGGGCGCACGATTGACATCTATGACAACGCAGGGATGAACTTGCGCCAGCGTTTTGATGTTATTGACAAAGACGCGCAGCGTTTGGCGCGTGTTGAAGACATGGCAAAGGCAAGCGGCAACAAGTTGGCCCCCGCTTTGCCTCCCGGATCTAACGCTTTGGCCGTAGAAGCGCGGATTGGCGAATTGACAAAAGGGTTAGACAACCGTCAATTGACCGCAATCAATTCTGTGCGTGACGATTTAGCCCGTGAAGCTGAGTTTGAGCGCTTGGCATCCGCAGGCAGAAAAAGCAGCAAAGACGTAAGCCGGTTAGCAACTCAAGCCGGTAAGGAAACCGGCGTGGTGCCTGCGCCATCTATTCTGTCCATGCCCATCACCATTTATAACGCAGTGGTTAAACGACTGCTGGGTGTTGTGGACGATAAGTTGGCTATGGAGTTGGCGCGTGAAATGTTAAGCCCAGCGGTTACAGCAGAATCTATCCAAAAAGCAATGGCGCGACAGGTTGAACAACAAGCAACAAATCAATTGGCAAGGCAAATTGCACCCCGCGCTGCCGCCGCTGCCGCACAAATGCCCGCATCAGAAAACCAAAACGCTTTAGCAAAATAATGGATACTCAACAAATCATCAACGTTGCCCTTGGCCTGATTGCTTTCCTTGGCGGCTGGGTGCTGAACAACATTACCAGAACCATTGAGCGCCTTGATACGGATGTCAGAGCCATGCCTACCAATTACGTATCCAAAGACGATTACCGCCGAGACATTGACGACATCAAAGAAATGCTTGGCAAGATTTTTGATAAGCTGGACTCAAAGGTGGACAAATGATTGACCTGACCAAAGCCATCGGAGCCGTTGCCGCTAGTATCGCCGCATTAGGTGGCAGCTACACGCTTGCCGATAAGTTTGGTTGGTTTGACAAAGCTATTTTGGAATGGTCGCCAGAGAATTTTAAGATTACGGCAGAAGTTGGACAGCCCATCATTGTCACAGTTGCACGGATAAAAAAACGGGACGATTGCTCTGTTGAAAGTTTTACGCCAAGCATCCGTGATGCGGCTGGCATGGTGCATGAAGCAACCACAACCGCAAGCAAGTTCAGCGGCCCAGCAGGGCCAACTATTGACACGTTTACCTATCAATTGACTATGGTGCAAAAAGAAAAGATTGCACCCGGCACAGCCACACTGCTGGCAACCATTAAATACAAATGTCCAGAGGGTGAACGTGTGGTTCAATATCCCCGCCACCCAAACCTAAGTTTTGAATTGAAAGGGTAATTATGGACTGGCTTAAACAAATTGCACCTACCATTGCTACCGCACTTGGTGGCCCTTTGGCTGGCATGGCGGTGTCGGCAATCTCTAAGGCCATTGGTGTGGATGAGGCAAAGGTGGGTGACCTGATCGCCAACAACAAGCTGTCAGCCGAGCAGATCGCCCAAGTCAAGCTGGCCGAGATTGAACTGCAAAAACAAGCGCAGGAACTTGGCCTGAACTTTGAGAAGTTGGAAGTCGAAGATCGCAAATCAGCACGGGATATGCAGGCCACTACCCGTTCAATGATGCCGCCATTGCTGGCTGGCGCTGTGACCATCGGCTTCTTTGGCATTATGGTCATGATGTTCTTCAATCAGATCGACAGCAGCAACCCCGCTATTCTGATGATGCTTGGGTCACTTGGTACGGCTTGGACGGGCATCATTGCCTATTACTTTGGCTCATCGGCAGGCTCGCAAGCCAAAACCGATCTGCTTTCTAGGGCAGCAAAATGACACCTCACTTCACCCTTGCAGAACTTACGCACACCGACCATCGTGAATTTGACAATATCCCAAATGAAGCAGAACTTGCAAACCTCAAACGTCTTGCAGAATTTCTTGAGCAAGTCAAAACAGTACTTGGAGGCAAGCCCATCATGGTCAATTCGGCTTTCCGATCAAAGCAAGTCAATGATGCTGTGGGCAGCAAAGATTCTAGTCAGCATCGTATCGGCTGCGCTGCTGACTTTCGGGTTCCCAGCATGACGCCAGATGAGGTTGTCAAAGCCATTATTGCCGCCAATCTGCCATTTGACCAAGTGATACGCGAGTTTGACCGTTGGACTCACATCAGCATACCCAACGTGGCCGGTGCTGTGCCACGCAAGAGTAAGCTAATAATTGACAAAGCAGGCACTCGGCTTTACGTCTAAGGATGTGGAGCGTTTTCAGGCGTTTCCACACACACATATACCGCAGCATACTGGCCTCGGGTTGGCCCCGTCCAACGGTCTACATACACGCCGCAAACGGTTTTTAGCGTCTTACAGATAGTGTCAGAAGTTGCGCCAAAGTGATCTGCAATCTCATTAACTGTCAGACCATCTTCGGACGCCAGTAGCAGGTCACGTATCGCGTGGTGTCTGGACTTCATCTTCGTCTTTTAAAAGTTCTTGCAGTTCATCTTGAGTGACAAACGGGATGCCAAATATTTCTTTTTGTTTAGAACGAATTCGTTGCTCCATCTCAATGCGAGCAAACTCGTCGTCTTCTTCAGTGCGTATCATGTGCGCTCCTCTCCTTAAGACCGCGCCATTTTTTATTCTGTAAGCCTACAGTATCTAGCGCCAATCCTGGTAAAAATTGTGTATCACCCCACCGCTTGCCGTTCCAAAAACTGAATCCCTTGCTCCATTTGACTCCCTCCATTTCTGTCTCGTACACCCCAATATGCACGGGCGTAATGTGCACCGGAAACCACGGCGTTAAGTATTTGCTCATCTCTGCTCCTTCAACCAAATCAGGAAACTGTCTTTCGTGTCGTTTTCCCACGGCATCTCTTTGACCTTTTCAGCAATCTGTTCAAAGGCTTCAGCCCTTCCGACCTTGCGGCCTTCTTCAAAGTTTGCCCAATCAGGCATAAACCCTTGGGTGTCGTCGTCTTCGTCTTGCTGCGCTACATACACTGGCTTGCATTCGTGAACAGTCTTAACGTAGCGGTAAGATTGTGGTATTTCATACTGACGGCTGACGTAGACCAGCTTGTCTTTATCGGTAGGGTGTGGTTTAAGTGGCATTGTTCTTACTCCTTAACTTGGCTTCAATGACGCTAATAAAATCGTCAAGTTCAGAATCACGGCCATGCAAAAACAAGCGTTCTTCCTCCGTCAGCCCTACCCATGTGCGCTGTAGTGGGGTGGTGTTATTCCAAACCCCGCATTTAATACATCGGAATTCCGTTTGCTCCATTGCACCAGTGCGGAACCACTCATGCTTGCACGCCACAGGCTCCTGCTCTGGCTGTGCCAAGGCTTCTTTGATTGCGGCGATGGCTTTGTTATGTTTGTACTGTCTGCCTTCTACATAATCTTTTGTCACATTCTCCAACGCCTCCAACGCCAGCTTCAATGCTTCTTTCATGCTTGTCTCCCTGCTCGGATGGCGTCAGCGCAGTAATCACAGTAAATGACGTCACACACCTTCGCGCACATTTCACGCTCATCAGCACGGACTAGCGCGGCAAAGCGTTCAATTCTTTCTACTACATCTGACGGAGGTTTTAACCATGTACAGATTCCAGCCTCACGCGCCATCTCGATTGTTCGTTTACGCCAGCCGGTCATAAGCGCCCCCTTGGTGTAGCCAACAGCCACCGGCTGCCAAGCAGTCGGATGCTACGTGCTTGGGTTAATCGAGTTATGTTCATTTGGTTGCTTCCTTTGTGAGTAGTTGTCGATATGCGTCAAGTGCAACGCGCAAATCTTCACGCAGCGCCTTGATTTCTTCTTGTTGCTCTAACACTTTCTTGTTTGCTTCTGCGGCAAACTTTGCTAAATTTCTTTGCTCCCATGTTTGAAAATTGTTCATTCTTTATATGCGTCATTCCACTCAGTTGCAATCTGTTTTGCCCATTCCTCACTTGTCACCACTGCCCCTGGCTTATCGGGAAACGTCAAGCAATTAACGCCATTACGGTTCATTACGCCCCACCAACCCATCTTGCCGCCAAGGTCTTCGGCTCGGTAGGGTGGGAATGCAAAGTATTTAGCGGGTACTGCGTTCATCAGTCTTCTCCATTTTCAAAAATTCCATTAAGTGCCCGTTCCACATTATTTTTTCAACGGGTGCGTCATACGGCGTGGTAAAAATTTTGTCCTTGTAACGCCACGTTCGTTTTACAGTTGAAATGTCGTACTGAGGTATGGCATACCCTTCGTCATACATTTCTTGTGAAGATTTCACGGTCTTTTCCCAATCTTTAAAAGTTCTACGCGCTCACGGGCAACGCGCAAAGTGTTGTAACGTTGGTGTATGCGTTCAAGCATAGACACACGTTTATGTTGGCTGCGCTCCTCGTGCAACAAAACCAATAAATCGGCTTCGGTGTAGTTCGGTAATTCACTCTGAAATTTTCTCCATGTCAGCAATGCGTTTCTCCAATTCGGCAATGTGTGCCGTAACTTTGTTGTAGGCCCGTGACGCACTGTTGTTTGTACGGGTTCGAATAGCAAGTTCCGCTTGCGCGGCTCTTAGCTTGGCTTTGAGTTGAGTAAGTTTTTTGTTCATGTTGGAAAGTTTATCACAAATAAATTATTTCTTCAACATCATTCCTGATGCCGTGCCAGGGTCAATGACAAGCCATCCGTTTTCATGGGGTTCAATTAACTTAGCTTCGATCAACGGCGCAATGAATGAACCGCTAACCAAGTCTGGTTTGATGGCATCAGTAATGCGTTTTTGTTTGGTTCCCTCCAATCCATTCTCTTTGCCATAGTCAACCAAGGCCGATCTGGTGAGGTACGGTGCGCCGCCTCGATCTTCTGCGCCTGATGTCCACCATGCTTTCTCAAACGATACAAAACCTGCATTTGTTTTCTTTGCGCTTTCTGGTGCTTCGCCTTTGACCACCACTGCGCTGGTGACCTGCTCTCCGTCCTCGTCAAACCAGTTGGGTATCGCTACCGATTCCAGTTCAACATAAACGGTATGCGCCATCTCAGCATCTTTGGACTTGCGCTGGATAATTTCCATTGGCTTGCCTGGCTTACTTGGCACCACGCTGATCTCAATATCTAATGCACCACGCCATGCGCTAGAGCCTCGGGCGCGGTGTTGAGCTTCGTCTGATACGCCCGTGTGGTGAACCAGAATAACGGTGCAATCAAACTCTTGCATGAGCGCAGCGCAAGCATCTAGCATGGTTTTGGCGTCTTGGGCTGAGTTCTCGTCACCGGCCATAAATCGGTGCAGGGTGTCCACGGTAATAACGCTTGGCTTGATCTTGAGCGCCCTGACTGCTTCCAGCACCTTCAAATACCCTTCGGCGGTGTTAAGGTCTACGCCTGACTTGCTAACCCACATATTGAGGCTAGTGACATTGTTATGGTGCTTCCAAGCTGCAATCCTACTTCGCAAGCCGTGGTGTCCTTCACCAGCTAAATACACCATGTTTCCAGCCCTAACCTTATGGCCGAACCAGCTTGCTTTTCCACTGGCAATGTGCAGCATCCAATCAAGGGTCACAAAGGTCTTGCCGCCGCCACTAGGCCCATGCACCATGACCAAAGCTTGGTCTTGTATCCAGTGCTTCACAAGCCACGAAATAGGCGCAGGCTGCTCTGAAAAGCCATCGGCATGGATTAGGTAGTCCGTTGCTATTTGGGGCTTTAAAAGCAGTGCCAAGTCATGCCCTGTTTGAACGTAATCATTGGCGTCACCTTCAATTGGCGGCATGGTCATGCGTACCCCAAATTTAGCACTAGCTTGCTCGGCATAACGCTGGCCTACGCCGCTTGCATCATTGTCGGCAACAATGCAAATGTCTAATGTCGGATGTGCAGTTTTGAGAATGCCCGTCACAGGCACCAAGTTGCTGGCGCTATACGCAACAGCGCATGGCTTGCCTGTCACCTCGGAGATAGTTGCCGCTGTTGCAAAGCCTTCGGCAATGTAGAGGGTGTCAACATCATCAGTGCTTCCCACAAGCCAAAACATTGAACCTGTTTGCCCACCTGGGTGATACAGTTTGCCGCCTTGGTGGTCAATGTATTGGATGCTAGAGAGTTCGCCGTCTGAGTTATACAGAGGCACCATCAAGCGCCCATCACCTGTAATCCGTGCGCCATTGGGCTGTATGCCTTTGCGCTGTAAGTAGGGATGTTCAGGGCTTGCGGCCCCTGCCTGCGACCAGATTAAATCCACGGTGTTGGCGGCCACTTCGCGGGTTTTGGCTTGCTCCACATCGCGCTGTGCCTTGGCTTCAGATAGCCTGCGCGACTGTGCCATTTCCTCGGCCACCGTCAGGCTGCGGCCTATGTCTGCCTTCCAAGTTAGCTCAACGCCAGAACGCCAGCAACCAAAGCGCCCTGCGGGTATGCCATCGTTAAAAATGATGTACCAACCCGGCTTGTCGTGGCCTTTCTCGCCCTTGGTGCCACTGTTAAATCGGTGGACTTTACCGTCCAAGTGCAGTGTTTCCGGTGGCTTTAAGCCTGCGCCAAGCATGGCGTCTTTTAGCTGTATGTCGGGTGCGGCGGGGGCTTGTTGTTCTGGTGGCGACCAAGGGCCACCGAGGATGCTTGAGAGGTCTGACATTTATTTTTCACTTGTTGTTAAAAAGTTGTTGACACTGTATCACGAACCTGTGCTAAGATGCAATCACGCTTCGAACTGAGTCCAGACGGAAGCGCAAACAGAGAAGGAGAAAGCCACATGGCTATATCGTTAAAACGTACCGGCGGCTTGAGTGCCAACGGTGTTAAATTGCTTGTCTACGGGCAGGCTGGTGCGGGTAAGACAAGTCTAATCAAGACGTTGCCAAGCCCCGTTGTATTGTCTGCTGAAGGTGGTTTGCTGTCTATCCAAGACGCCGACCTGCCGTATCTGGAAATCACCAGTATGGACGACCTGCGGGAAGCCTACTCTTGGGTGTTGGAGTCTGATTACAAGTCGGTTGCATTGGACAGCATTTCAGAGATTGCTGAAGTTTGCCTGAACCATGAGAAAAAGGTCAACAAAGACCCACGCGCTGCTTATGGTGCTATGCAAGAGCAGATGGCCGACATCATTCGGGCCTTCCGTGACCTGCCCAACCGCCATGTTTTGATGACCGCCAAGTTGGAAAAGACTCAAGACGAAATGGGGCGAGTGCTGTATAGCCCATCTATGCCTGGCAACAAGACCGGCCAAGCCTTGCCTTACTTCTTTGACGAAGTGCTGGCGCTGCGGGTTGAAAAGGATGCCGAGGGAAATACCCAACGTGCTTTGATGTGCGACTCGGACGGTCTGTGGCTTGCCAAGGATAGGTCAGGCAAGTTGGGTGCTTGGGAAGCGCCAGACTTGGGCGAGATTATTGCAAAGATTGGGGGTGTAGCATGAACATCGAACAACAAGCCTTTCCAGATGATGTTAATTACGGCATGACCCTGCGCGACTACTTTGCAGCCAAGTCAGTGACTTGGTTTCTTACTAAGCTAGACGACGAAGGCGTAGTTGACGATCACGATCTGCTTCGCCAGTTTGCCGCTGAACATTCTTATAAATTGGCTGATGCCATGATGAAAGCGAGGACAAAATGAAAATCAAAACAAAAATCCATATTTACTTTTCTAAGTATTCATGGGAACCAAAAGGCGAATACCTTGTTCTTTACGTAAAGATAGAGGAAGCCGAACACCAGACTTATGTGTGTTCGCAAGAGATTGAAATTGAAATTCCAGAAGACTTTGACCCTCGGGTACAGCAAATCGCTGCTTTAGAGGCAAAGAAAATCAAAACAATGGCTGACTACCAAAAGTCAGTTACCGAGATTAACGAACGCATTAGTAAATTGACTGCACTGGAGTACACAGCATGAGCCTATATCAACGCTGGCTTGATGCCAAAAAAGTTGAAACTAAAGCGGTTGCTGATCGCCGCGAGTTGGAAGACCAAATGGCTTTGCAGTTTGCTTTGCCTAAAAATTTGGACGGCACCATCAAAAAAGAACTTGAGGGTTTTACTGTCAAGATTGAAGGCCGTATTAATCAAAAGATTGACGCCGACAAGTTGCAAGTGTTGGCCGCTGAAGCTGGTTTGTCCGAACATCTGTCCAGCCTTTTTCGCTGGAAACCCGAAATCAATGCAAAGGCTTGGGGTGCGGCATCTAGTGTCGTGACCGGACCTTTGCTTGGTGCAATTACGTCCACACCTGGACGCCCAACTTTTACAATCACTAAGGAATAATCATGGCTTTTTTAGACGAAGAATTTAGCGTTGACTCGTTGCCCGTTGGTACAAACAACTTTGAACCACTGCCAGAGGGTTGGTACAACGCCACTATTACCGGCGCTGAGATCAAAGCCACTAAGTCGGGTGACGGCAAATTTATTGCTTGCAAGTACACCATTACTGGCCCAAGCCACCAAGGGCGTGTCATTTTTGGTAACTTGAACATTAAGAACGCCAGCACCAAGGCCGAGGAGATTGGACGCCAGCAGCTCGGCGAGATCATGCGAGCCATTGGCTTGGGTAAGGTATCCGACACCGACCAACTGATCGGCGGCAACCTTGGCATCAAGTTGACTGTCAAGACTGGTGAGTATGCAGGCAACGAAGTGAAGGGGTTTCGGGCTTTGGGTGGGTCTGCACCATCTGTTGCTTCAAGTGTGCCGTTTTCCAAGGCTGCGCCTTCGGCTGCGCCTATCAAGGCTGCACCACCGTGGGCTAAGAAGTAAGCAAAAAAAGACCCCGCTTGTAACGGCGGGGTCAACTACTTTACAGGAGAACAAACATGATGATACCAGAGCCAGAAGTAACAATTACCAGTTTAATTGACAAAGCCCATGAAGCACGGCTAGAGCAGCCACGCGCCCACATGGGGGCCAGCACTTTAGGCCACCACTGTGAACGCTGGATGTGGTTGTCCTTTCGTTGGGCGGTACAGGAAAAGTTCAAGGGCCGCATCCTGAGACTGTTTAGGCGTGGTCAGAACGAGGAGGCCACCATTGTCAGCGACCTTCGGGCCATTGGCATGAGCGTGACGGGCACCCAACGCAAGGTTGATTTTGGAAGCCATGTATCAGGCAGTCTGGACGGTATTGGTAAGGGTGTGCCTGGGGCAATCAAGACTGAACACGTGCTGGAATTTAAGACGCACAGCCTAAAGTCATTCAACGACTTAGAGAAAAATGGCGTGGCAAAGAGTAAGCCCATGCACTTTACACAATGCCAAGTGTACATGCACGGCACCGACCTGAAACGGGCCTTGTATATCGCAGTTTGCAAAGACGATGACCGCATTTACACCGAGCGTTTGGAGTACGACCGTGACCATGCTTTGAAGGCCATTGCCAAGGGCCAGCGCCTAGCACTGACCGACCGCCTACCACCACCGATTAGCACCGACCCGACATGGTTTGAATGCAAGATGTGTGCGGCGCATGACTTTTGTCACGGGTCAAAAACAACTAAAGAAGTCAACTGCCGCACCTGCGTCCATATTACGCCATTGTCCGATTCAACGTGGCACTGCACCAAATGGGATGCTGTTGTACCGACTGACGCGCAGTATGAAGGATGCGAGGCCCATGTGTTGCACCCTGATCTAGTGCCGTGGAAACTCATGGAAGGGCCAAACGACTGGGTTGCAGTCTATGAGATAAATGGCCTTGGCTTGGCTAATGGTGAGCCAGGCGAGGGCGTGTACGGTAGCAAGGAATTGCTTGCCAATGCCAAGGCTTGCAGTCACCCTGCGGTGAACAAGATCAGGGGTGAGTGGGATGGGAGGGTGGTGGGATGATTAAACAAATAAGACCATCTTCAGAGCCACCTTATTACGTTTGCACTAAGTGCAATTGGGCTTGGCAATCATTGCAAGAGGCTAACCGCCATTCTTGTAATGGAAACCCACCAGCACAGCCAGTGTTTAGGAGTTTTACCAAATGAAACTTGTCGCAATACCTATGAAATTAAAAGAGGCGGCTGAGTTTGTCCGTAATTTTCACCGCCACAATAAGCCGCCTCACGGCGGATTATTTGCCGTTGGTGTATCAAATGGACTAAATTGCGTAGGCGTTGCAATTGTTGGCAGACCTGTAAGCCGCCACATGGATGATGGACAAACAGTTGAAGTGGTGCGCTGCTGTGTGCTGGATGACGCACCAAAGGGTTCTTGCTCGTTTCTTTACGCCCGTTGCTGGAATGCGGCCAAGGCGCTGGGCTGGAATCGCTGCATTACCTACACTTTGCAAAGCGAATCGGGGGCTAGCCTTAAAGGTGCTGGCTGGAAAGTAATAGCCGAACTACCCGGCAACAGTGCCGCTGGATGGCAGACAAGGCCAGGTCGTGAATGGCAAGAGGTTGTAGGTCAAGCAAAATTTAAGTGGGAGGCTATCCATGCTGGATGATGTATAATGTAAACATTCTCACGAAGTAAGGATGTTTATATTATGGGCAAGCCATCTATTGATATGACTGGGCAAAAATTTTACCGTTGGACTGTAACGTCTAAGGCTGAAAAGCCGGATGGCGCTAAACAATCAGGTAATTTTTGGAATTGTGTGTGTGAGTGCGGAACTCATCGCGTGGTGTATGGAACAACCATTCGTTGCGGCCATAGCAAATCTTGTGGCTGTTTAAAGTCTGAGGTTAACTCAACAGCAATGAGAGTCATGCGCCTAAAACAATCTGGAACTATTGAAGAAAGATTTTTTAGTCGTTTTGTTAAAACCGAAAATGGATGCTGGCAATGGCGATCACATACAGATAAAGATGGCTATGGGGTTTTGCCGGGTGATTTAAAAAACACTAGAGCACACAGATTTTCTTTTGAATTTCATTGTGGGCCAATACCAGATGAAATGGTTGTTTGCCATAAATGCGATAACCCCGGATGCGTTAATCCAGAGCATCTATTTGTCGGGACAGTAAAAGATAACGCACAAGATGCTTTAAAAAAAGGACGCCATTACGTTGGCGAAAAAAATGGTAGGGCAAAAATTACTGACCAACAAGCCAATGAAATCAAAACGTCAGCCAAAAGTGGGCCTGAACTTGCTCAAATTTATGGCGTAACCAGATCAACAGTTAATAGAATTAAAAGAGGTGAATCTTGTCACAAATGCAACTTAGAGAATATCAAACCAGAAGCCTAACAATGCTTTATGAATGGATGGAGGAAAACTCAGGAAATCCATGCGTGTCATTGCCTACTGGTAGCGGTAAAAGTGTAGTCATTGCTGAATTGTGCAGACAAGCCGTAACTGAATGGCCGGAAACAAAAATTCTTATGCTTACAAGAAGCAAAGAATTGATTGAGCAAAATTACGCAAAATTGAGGGCAATTTGGCCCAATGCGCCCGTTGGAATTTACAGCGCCAGCGTGGGCAGAAAAGAATTAGGTGAGCCTATAACCATTGCGGGGCCATTGTCAATTATTAATACACTAGATCAAATTGGTCACATAGATTTGCTGATTTGCGACGAATGCCACGACATTTCTCACAAAGACGAAGGCAGCTATCGAAAAATTATTAGCAAACTACTGGAGACAAATCCTAACATGCGCGTCATAGGTTATACAGCCTCGCCTTTTAGGATGGGCCACGGATACATTACCGACAAGCCCGCCATTTTTGATGCATTAATTGAGCCTGTCAGCATTGAAGAGTTGGTGCATAAGGGTTTTTTGTCACCACTTCGCAGCAAACTGCCAAAATTTAAAATTAGCACCGATGGGGTAAAAAAACGTGGCGGCGAATACATTGAAAGCGAACTGCAAAAGGTTGTTGACACCAAGGACAACAACGAGCGAATGGTCAATGAAGTTATTGAAAAGGCATCAGATAGAAAATGCTGGATGGTTTTTTGTACTGGCGTGGTACATGCTCAACACATTGCCGATTTGTTGAACCAAAAAGGAATACCCGCCATTGCCGTGACTGGTGACATGCCAAAAACTGAACGAGAAAAAGCTATTGCAGACTTTAAATCAGGAAAAATCAAGGCGGTTACAAATGTCAATTGTTTAAGCACTGGCTTTGACCATGGAGAAATTGACTTGCTTGTAATGGCTAGGCCAACGTGCAGCCCAGGAATTTATCTCCAGCAAGGAGGCCGTGGGCTTCGCATTGCCGAGGGCAAAACCGATTGCTTGGTGCTGGATTTTGCTGGTGTAGTTGAGCAGCATGGCCCGATTACAGCAGTCAGGCCACCACCCAAAAAGGGCGACAAGGTAGGTGAAGCGCCGGTTAAGGTTTGCAACCACTGCCAGGAAATATGTGCCCTGTCGGTACGGGTCTGCCCAGCCTGCGGCGTTGAGTTTCCCGAGCCAGTAAAGCCAGCCTTGAAACTTTCAACCCTTGACATAATGGGAATTGAAGGCATTGATTTAGACGTTACCGCGTGGACGTGGCGCAAGCACATCAGCAGAGCATCAGGCAAAGAGATGTTAGCGTTAAGTTATTACGGGGGTTTGAGTGACCCACCAGTGACCGAGTATCTGGCAGTGACTCACGATGGTTATGCCGGGGAAAAGTCTCGCCGCCTACTGTCTGATATTGCATACAAAGCACAAGTGGCACTGGACTACAGAGCCACCGACCTTCACGATATGGCGCAGCAGCTAACCGAAGGCCAGCCGCCAAACGCCATTGAATACAAAAAAAGTGGAAAGTTTTTTACTGTACTTAAAAGGAGTTGGAATTAATGAGACACCCTGAACCCGAGATTGTTACCCTGTACCGCGAGTGGGCCAAAACTGGCCCCCCTAGATGCTGTCATACATGCGAGCACTATGGCACGGATGGGCTGTGTGTTGAGTTCTTTATGGTTCCACCGCCTGAGTTTTCTCGGGCCGTAGGTGAGTGTCCCAAATGGGAACAAGAGGTACCATTTTGAACAGCGAGCACTTAGAGCAAGTGCGCCTAGTGTCATGGTTTCGCAAAACGTACCCTGATACCCGTATCCTGGCTATTCCTAATGGGGGCATCAGGAGCGCGAGTGCAGGGGCATCATTGAAGGCCGAAGGGGTAAGTGCAGGGGTGCCTGATTTATTCGTGCCCGAATGGTTATTGTGGATTGAGATGAAGCGCAGCACCGGCGGCACGGTATCGCCAGCACAAAGGGACTGGATTAGCTACCTTGAGAGCATTGGGCACCAAGTAATTGTCGGCAGGGGTTTTGAGGATGCAAGGGAGCAGATCATAAAAAAAGCCCCTACTGGGGCTTAGAATTTTTGGGGGGCTTGAGTGAGTCAGAGGTCAAGTAGAACCGCCAGCAAAGCCGCCAGCAGCAGGGCCAGCAGCACAATCAAGGCAGCACTCTGGCGCATACGCCCCGCACCTGGTTAACGTGCCAAATTGAATGATCTTCGATACCATCGTAAATATAAGTCAGGGCTTCAAGATAGAAACCCATTTCCTCCCTTAGATCATTTATTTGTGCTTTCAGTTCGTCAACCGTGGGGGGTGGTGGCGTGAAGGGTTTTAGGGCTTGGGCCATTGTGGGGTGCATGGTAGTCCTTTAGAACGTGAGAATATCAAAGTAAGCCAGACCCAGCAGGGTTAAGCCAGCAGCGATAACCAGCACCGCTAAAAAGTCCATAGCGGCCGCGCGTCGTTTTTCAATCGCTTCGCGTGACGGGGAATAAGTGTATTTCATAATTAATGACCTTTTGCGTGAGAATTTCTGAAAATGTCGCCATTTGCATAAAGGCTTGCAATATTTTTGTTGGCAGTCCTTTGCGGGACGCTATATTGACCATCAAAAATATAACCCTTAGCCATCTCCGAATAGCGCCAAACTTTGAACAGTTTAATCTTTTGGCCGTTATAAGTGACTTTTTGAATATCTTGAATTTTAAATGCTATGTTCATAAAGTTTTCTCCTGAAATATAGCGTGCACAAGCGCGCGCCCCTATGCGGCCACACCGGCCGCATAAAGTCAAGCGCTTATATAGTGCAACACCCACAACATGGCGCGTCTTCGCAACGACCCTTTTTGTTGCGGTAAAATTCGCGGCCGCTAAAGTTAAAAACATCGCTTACGCGGGGGCTAACCGTTGTAAATTGGATTGTGTCGCTATCGGGTTGTAAACTCGCCCTTTTTGTGGCCGTGTCATATAAGATGACGTCTCCAGGGTTTATACGTGCGCCGGACTGGCTGCAACGGCCAGGATATTTTGCTGTCATTGTCTTAATCATAATTTTTCCCTTAGATTGATTTAATGCTAATTACTTTCATCATTTTCCGGCCATGGGCAGGGTAGCAGATCAATTCAATTGATTTATCCCAGCAAGCACGGCATCCCGAACATTTGCCCTCATGCTCATATGCACGGCATAATGAAACACCATCAATTTGACTGAAAGTATCGGCAGCCGGTCCAATGGTAGAACCATGCAAGCCGGGTATAAATGAGCCATCGATGCTATCGGCACTAAATCGAACCGATACATTTGGCAAAGCGCGCATAGCGTCAAATACCATGCGGAATTTAGGGAATTTATACATACGGGTTGGAAGCCAGTGTTTAACCCAAGGCGTACGCTGCATAACTTCTAAAACCTTTTCAGCCAGTGCGAGAGAGTAAAGATCACCAGAATCAAGCCAGCGAAAATATTCATCACGTTCTAATTCTTGAACCATGTTATCTGTCCAGTCGATGCGCTGCCAGTCAAGCTTATTATGCTCACGTGGTGCCTTAACGCTATCCATCACATAAAAGCCAGTAGTCGCATAGCATCCCTTACAGGCGTCTACTAGTACGCCGGGGCTCTCAATCGAACCGGGGCAGGTATCGATGGCCTGCAGGCTCCAAGATCGGATCCCGTCAAGCTTGCTAGTGACGCTAATACGAGGCCATGCTAGATTGATGGCCCTAGTGATTGAATTCTCCATTTTTTCTCCAATAGGTTAACGGGACAATTTCCCCGTATGCCCACATCATGGGCATACAGTGAGAGTGTCAGCGAATGATAAATTCGTTGTTGGACACAACACCATAAGACAATGCAATGGTCAGAATTTCATTTTGACTCTTTGCGCTGCGGGCTGCGCGATACAGTGCGGACAATGCGCGAGCCAAATAATCGGGGCCAAGACCAGCAGCGGTGTAGCTAATAGCCTTGCTGATTTCACGTGTTTCTGATTTAGTCATGATGTTTTCTCCTGATGTTAGCCATTGCACTATTGCATTGACTTGACCATCAGTGTAACAGATTCAGTTACAGCAAAATAGTTTATTTGCATGTTTTCCTAGGTGTTTACCCTTGGATTGACCATCTTTTTGATGTTAGGGTTTACCCTTAGGATTTCTGCGTATTTTGCGTATTTGTTGCGTATGCAGAAAACGCAAACCGTGACAAAACAGTGCTTTTTCTGCGTATCCTGCGTATCTCTCTTAAGAGATACGCAAATACGCAAGCATTGTGCGGGTTCGCAGAGCATAATTTAGAGTGTTAGGGATTACCCTATGGTTTGAGTTGAACTAGGGATTGTGGCAAAATTTAAGGCAACCAGGAGAAAACACAAATGGCATATGCAATAGAAGAAGTGACGGAAATTCAGGAACGGCTTGTTGCTGAGATACAGACCGGGCGCTCTTTGCGTCAAGTTTGCAAAGACGAGGGAATGCCTCATTTCACTACAGTATTGCGGTGGGTTGCTTCCGACGCTGACTTCGCTATCAAGTACACGCGCGCGCGAGTCGCCCAGGCCGATACCCTGTTTGATCGGATGGAAGAAGTGGAAGAGGCTGTAAGCGCTGGCACTATGGATAGCCACGCGGCGCGCGTGGTGCTAGATAGTATGCGGTGGCGCGCGTCAAAACTGGCCCCAAAAGTCTATGGCGACAGGCTCGACGTTAGCGTGACCGACAACCGCATAAGCATAACGGGAGCCCTAGCTGCAGCGCAGTCGCGCTTGCTAGATGTCACTGACGCTGTGCCGCGCATTGCACATGCAGAAAACGCAGGGGGGGGGTAGGGCCAAGGGCTGATGGGCCACGGTGACGGATACCCCGTAA
>Ga0209191_1000421_pt1 | contig 33466 bp, 31 predicted proteins | sample S_130626_EF_Meta_FD_187320 | JGI IMG/M metagenome (GOLD analysis project Ga0209191, IMG submission 187320) | Freshwater microbial communities from Lake Simoncouche, Canada to study carbon cycling - S_130626_EF_MetaG (SPAdes) (version 2) | ecosystem: Environmental > Aquatic > Freshwater > Lake ...
TTTGAATATGTTTTTCAAAAATGTCTAATAAAATAGTGTCTAAAAATGTGGGTGGTGTATTGAGTGCAGTATACAATTCATCAAATGAATTGGCGGAACGACCAAGGCTTTCTGCGTACCTGCTAAATCCAAAATAAGGATCGATTGTTTCTTTGATTAAATTACCCAGATCCTCTAAATACATCGTTGCAATATGCTTTGCCTTATCCTGCTTACCCATTGCTCCAAATGCCCAATCTAAATCGTCCATTTGATCAAAGGCATCCCCTTCTGGCAAAAAAGTTCTAGAACAAATAAGGTGTGCAATCGTATCAAGCTTTCCTTGTAAAAACAAAATGACTTGATCTATCGTGTTGATATAATTATTTTCTAGCGCAAGTATTCTTTGTGCATTTGGACTTAGTTCCCATTCTTTAGATCGAATGGCTTTAAATAATTTGGTTAAGCCTGCTTTGTTAAAAAGCGCCAAAGTGACTTCGATGCCTAGATCTGCTTGTACACTTGGAATACCCTTGGTGTTTAAAAATCCTTTGATATAAGCTGTCGCAGGATAGGGCGTATTTAATTGCGTAAATGGTGGCGTGATTAAAAATACGGGAGATTGCATATGCTTACTTTACCGTCTTCATTTGTATAATATCAACTATAAAAGCAAATGCCATCGAAAAATAAATATAGCCTTTAGGTATTGACAGATGAAAGCCTTCTGCAATCAATGATAATCCAATCATCATCAAAAAGCTTAATGCCAATATTTTAAAGGAAGGGTGTTTTTTGATGAAAAAACTAATGGGCTGTGAAGCAAAAATCATGATCACAACAGCTACTATCACCGATGTATACATCACCCATAATTCCTGTGCCATGCCAATCGCTGTAATGATTGAATCGATTGAAAAAACCAAGTCTAATAAAATGATTTCTAATAAGAGTCTTTTAAAACTACTAATTTTTGGAACTACTGGTTGATCACTATTATTTGCCAGTTCCGTTTTATGGTAAATTTCGACAGTACTTTTATAAATTAAAAAAAGGCCCCCTGCAATTAAGATCAATCCTTTGCCAGAAAAATGAATGTCAAATAAAATAAATAATTCTTGATCTAACTTTAAAATATAAGAAATCAAGGTTAATAAAATTAAGCGCATGACCATGGCTAAACCTAAACCCCAATACCTTAATTTATTTTTTTGACTATCCGGTAATTTATCAGAAAGAATAGAAATGAAAATAACATTGTCAATGCCTAAAATGACTTCTAAAGAAATTAAGGAAATTAAAGGGATGATTGCATCTAGCATAGCTGTGTATTAGTCTTACAAAGATAAGTTGGATTTTGTATCATCATAGCCGAACTTTTGATTCAAAGCAAATACTGCTTCTGCCGAAAAGTCGTTTTTATGAATTAACTCAAGTTGTCCATTGATCAACCCTTTTTTGGTAGGCAATAATTTAACATTATGGTCGAAAATAGCATTTGCTTCTGCATGATCCGATACACCAATTTCATTGATGGCGGTGACCACATCCTCCATCTGACGAATGACAGATAAAATTTGATTTGGAATCCAAGATGTAATTGGTGTGCCTCCAGTCGCCATCGCATACTTCGTATTGGCCATGATGTATTTTTGAACAAACTGCCAATGCCCATTTCTGAAATGGTAAATTTCTTCTAAAATACCTAATAAATAACAAAGCCCATTGACATCATTGTTTTCTACTAATTTACCCATCAAACCCTTTGGATGCAATGTCTTCATTGAATTTTCAAGGTCTTTGAAAAAGTCTTGCACACAGGTTGGACGATATAATCTAAGATCTAATAAATATTTTGTGAGTTCATTTTCTGGATAATAAAAAATCACCCCAGAAAAAATATCTTGCATGGGAATAATATCATCTTGAGCCCCTGTTTGACCTCTAAATGCTTTAGGCTCATCCCATACATTTTCATACACCACGCCATCTCCAAATAATTCGGTATTACCTTTAACACCCATTATAAAGATTCTAAAGTCATTGTATCGTTGCCATCTTGAAGCTTTCCACATCTCTTTTCTGCGTTCATTCATTTGCTTCATTGTGGACCAATTTTTTTCTAGTAAATCACCAACTGATTTTGCTCCACCATCCAAAGCTTGAATGGTCTGCATGACAGTCCCAACTAAGTTGGCCGAAAATCTGTTGATATCCACATGTAACATAATAAAACCAACCTCATCGGGTTGTCCAGAAAAACGGTTACACATGGTAATATTTTCCCAATTTAAGTCTCCAGCTTCGTCTAACTTTTGATAATTACCTAATGAATAGGCGTAATGATAATCTAGCCAAGCAAACACATTTAATTTATCAGCTACTTTACAAAAAGGCTGTGCAATATTTGCTGGTAAAAAATTCCTAGCTTTCCCATACTTCCCGTCTTTTCTAAATTGTTGGAAAGAAGGCTCCAATAAATAAGCAGAGGCTAAAAAACTATAAGATCTAAATAAAGCTTGTAATATAAAAATGTCTTCCTCTTTTCCAACCGCATCTACATGATTTTGAATCGCTAAAGTAGGCGCAACAATCCCATCCTCGGTATTTAAATAACCAAACTCATTTTCATTTAATACAACAGGCATATTGTCTAAAACAGCTTGCAAGTCAGCATAGATAATAGGTAATTTTACCATTGGCGCTTTTACTGGAAGAAATCCATGCGCTGCACTCACGTTGAAAAATCCATCACTGTAATTGGATAAAATAGACATAATTATTTGTTTAAAAATTAGAACTGTTTGTGCTCAAATTAAGGATTTTATTGGAAAAAAACTGTACTAAAATACATCCAAATCTGCCCCATTTACAACGGATCCAGCATACTTTGACTTCAGCTCATCCAATAAGCTTTGCAAGCTGCTGCCAAATGTTAATTGATGATTCAGAATAAGTAGTTTTGGCTTTACTTGATTGGCAATATCCGCCAATTGGTAGGTTGAAGTATGAAAAGTGGAATGATAATCCTGCCATCTTTGGGTTCGTTTTTTTAATCCCGCATCGGAATACACTTCGTGCACTAAAATGTCACAATCCTTTGCATATTTAATTAAGTTCTCGCTGTAAGTACAATCCCCAGAGATCACTATTTTTTTATCCTTTGTTTGAAATACAAACCCAAATGCATTGTCCCATTGACCATGTTGCACATTAAATGCAGTCACTGTTAAATTACTATCCTTATAAATTTGTCCCTCCATAATTTCAGTTGTATACACTTGATAAGCAATCGCATCCCCTTTTTCCAAACCATTAATTCTTATCGCTATATCTTCTTTATAAGCACTCATTAAATCATCTGTCATCTTTTTTGATCCAACAGGACCATAAATGCGGATTGGTGCATTGCGGTCTAAAACAGCAGGCGTTAAAATGATATCCGCTAAACCTATGGTGTGGTCGGAGTGTAAATGTGTAACGAATAACGTTTTTAATTGCGAAGCCTCCAATGAAGGAAAACCAAGTTTACTTGCTTCCGCCGCCCTTCTCACAACACCTGGACCACAGTCCACTATATAGGAAATATTGTTGACTATTATTGCCAAGGAAGGACCGGATTTAGTAGGATCAGCAAAGGGCGTACCTGTTCCTAAAAGGACTAGTTTAGTGTCGGAATTTTGAGCATTTAAAATACCGCAAGTGGCTATGAATAGTGCTGTTATGAAAGTATATTTTTTCATTGCTGTTATCTTGAATGAACTTAAGAATATAGATTTAAATATAGCTAGAATTTGCGAGTTGCTGTAAATGAATTAAATTTAGAAACAACATTATAGTTATGAAAAAAAATATCGCCTTGTTTTGCATCTTTATTGCAAATGCCTTGATAGGTCAAAATAGTTTAGATGTGAGTTATTTATCTTCTGGAGGGAAGCTTAAGCCACTTCAGGCCATTATGGATATTAGGCATTACGAGATTAACTTGGATGTGGATATTGCGCAAAGAACGATTCAAGGAAATACCATTGTAAGCTTAAATTTATCTAAGCAATCGGACACTATTTTATTGGACTTGGTGCACTTATTAAAAGTATCCAAAGTATTGGTCAATAAAAAAGCAGTACGTTTTGAACAAATGGATGATAAAATATTGATTACTTCTGATGCTAGTTTTAAAGTTGGTAATCAATTAGTGGATATACATTACGGTGGCGCACCCCCAGTTGCTGTGAGGCCCCCTTGGCTAGGAGGATTTACATGGGCCAAAGACAGCATAGGCAACGATTGGGTGTCTATTAATATTCAAAAAGAAGGGGGCAGAATGTATTTCCCATGCAAGGATCATCCAAGTGACGAACCCAACGAAGGCGTTGATATGCGTATTACCGTGCCAAAGGGTTTAGTCGTAGCTGGCCCTGGATTATTACAAAAAACAACCATTAAAAACAATAAAGCTACGTATTTCTGGAAAACCAATTATACCATTAGCAACTATTGTGTGGTATTTAACATTGGTAAATATAAAGTGGCAAAAGATACATATACCACCATCAATGGGAATATCGTTCCAATTGAATTTTATGTATTGGAAGAAGACACCATGCATGCAAAAAAATTAATTCAAACTAAAATTAGAGATACCAAGATTTTAGAAAAATATTTTGGGGAGTACCCTTGGTATAAGGAAAAAATTGGGATCGCAGAAGTGCCTAATTCAGGGATGGAGCACCAAACTATGATCACATTTGACAATCATTTTAAATACCAAAATATAGGAGGCCATGAATATTCCGATAACTTGTTTCATGAATACGCACATGAGTGGTGGGCGAACAAAGTAACGAATAAGGATTGGGCGCATATGTGGATACAGGAAGGGATTGGCACTTATGCCGAAGCACTAGCTTACTATGATTTAGGCGGAGACGAAGCCTATCATGCTAAAATGGCTGCATTTAAAAAGAGTATAAAATATAAGAAACCAATGGTAGGTGGAGAAGCATTATCCGAGGATGAAACTTATGCAGGCAATGACATTTATACAAAGGGGGCTTTTTTTATGCATAGCCTACGTTATGTCATTGGAGATGAAATCTTCTTTCCGACTTTAAAAAAATTAGCTACAGCTCCTCAATATACTTATGATAATTTTGTTACCTCAAAAGATGTGGAGGAATTATTTACAAATGCCGCAGGCTATTCCTTAAAACCGTTTTTTGATTTCTATTTAAGAACAACATCTACTTTAGATTTTAATGTAAAGGAAATAGGATACCAACAATATCAAATTACGCCAGCCAATTATGTGATGGATCTGCCAGTGGATCTAATGGTGAATCATAAAATAGAAAAGAAAATACTTACTAAAGAAGGAATAAAAATTACGAGTCAACACCCTCCCATCATTGATCCTAAAGGATATTATTTAAAGAAGGTGTTTGCACAATAACAAATAATATATTGCATAAAAAAAGGACCTACGATTTAACGTAGGTCCTTTTTAATTATATCCTGTTGGCTATTGAATCATCATTGTTAATTCGTAGGAGCAATAGGCCCTTTACGCATTGCTTTTCCTTGGGCTGGCCATTGAATAGGCTGTCCTGTAAGCTTATTGGTTCCTAAGTCTACTTTGTCTCTTGGGAAAGTAGCGTTGTCTTCACAAGCCATATATACTAGCATTGCAGTAAGCATGGCATTGTTTTTTAAATCATCAAAAATGATTTTATCATACGTATCTCTATTTGTATGCCAAGTATAATTAAAGTAAGACCAATTTAATGCACCTAATGAAAAACCTGGTGCACCCACAGCTACAAAAGAAGCATAATCACTTCCTCCTCCACCCGGCGAGCCAGGGAAAGTCGTCTTAATAGAATCTTTCATATTACTAGGCACTGCAGCCAACCATCTTGTAATAAATTCACCTGCATATTTAAAACCTTGCCCAGAAATATTGACGATTCTACCTGTACCATTGTCCTGATTAAACAAAGCTTGTAATTTATCAACCACTTCTGGATGGTCTTCCACAAAAGCTCTTGAGCCATTTAAGCCTTGCTCCTCACTACCCCAATGTCCCACTAAAATAGTACGCTTAGGATTTGGATAGACTAATTTTAAAATGCGCATTGCTTCCATCATTGTCAAAGTACCAGTGCCATTGTCCGTTGCACCTTGTCCAGCATCCCAAGAATCAAAATGCGCAGAAAGCATCACATACTCATCCGGTTTTTCGGTGCCTTTAATTTCTGCAATGGTATTAAAGTTTGGAACAGTACCTAAATCTTTAGAATCAGTTTGAATGCTGATGATAGGATTGTCTCCAGACTCTACTAAGCGATATAAAGTACCATAATCTTCCAAAGCAATATCCACTGTTGGAATTTTTGTAGTGTAGGCATTAAATATTTTATCAACGCCAAATCCATTTGACCAATTATTGGTTAAGATACCTAAAGCACCTGCTTTTTCTAAAACAATTGGCAGCATTCTTGATGAATGACCAGTTTTACTTAAGCGTTTACGCCAAGCATCCGTCATTTCAGTGCGTTCTTTCTTTAATTTATCAAAAGACTCCTTGGTAGCAAATTGTTGCCAGTTATCGTCCGGTCTTCCAGTTGGCTGATTCATAGAAATCATCACAAACTTTCCTTTTACAGTAGGCAACCAATTGACAAATGCCAATGAATCCGCTACATCAGGAATAATCACAATCTCTGCTTTCACCGCTTTTCCTTTTGTAGAAGGACTCCAAGACAATTGAGTGCCTTCTAAACTTTTTACTCTTGGAGAAAGCATATCAATATGTGTAATGCCTCGCTCCCAGCCTTTCCACTCACCCCACTGCTCGTTGCGTGCAGCAATGCCCCAACTAGCATATTTTTCTACTGCCCAATCGTTGGCCTTTTTCATTTGAGGGGTACCCACAAGTCTTGGCCCTATGCCATCCAATAACTCATGTGCCATAGTTTGCAATTGTGAATTCTTAGTTTCTTCCTGTACAATTTTTTCAATGACAGTTTGTGCAGCAACTTGATTGGCTATAAAAAAACAGACAATGATAAAAAGCTTTGCTACACATCCCGTATAACTAAAGCGAAGTTTTTGGATTGTTCTCATAGTACTAATATAAGAAAAAATCGTCAATGCATTAGCGAAGCCACTCTTTTCTATGTTTTATGAACCAAAAAGTGTGTATTAATAAAATACAGCTATTTACAATGATTGTAGGCCATGCTAAAATTCCAAATCCATAGATAATCCAAAAGACTGAACCAATTGAATTAATTAAACGCAGCTTATAAATATTTTCAACAATAAATGAATATAAAATTATTATTGTTCCTATGTAACCAAACACATCCCAACTAATCATTGTTAATTATTTTACTTTTATGCTCTAATTTATTTAGATAGATACACCACCCCTTCTTTCATAACAAACTTTACTTTTTTCATGTCGGATATATTTTTACTTGGATCACCATCCACCACGATCACATCAGCAATATAACCAGGCTTTAAATTACCTAATCTATCCTCCAGATGAAAAGCCCTAGCATTTACACTCGTAGCTGCTTTTAAGGCATCCATGATAGGCAATCCGTATTCCACCATCAGTTCCATTTCTAAGGCATTATCTCCATGAGGAAATACCCCAACATCTCCACCCATTCCAATGGAGACACCAGATGCAATTGCTTCCTTAAAACTTTTTCTTTTATTGATGATATTGCTTGGAGGGTCAGTAACGCCTTTTTTCCAACCACGATATTGTGAGATGACATCCACAGCTGCGATGGTTGGAATATAAGTCACATTGTGCTCTTTCATCAATTTCCCTATTTCTAGGTCTATAAAATCTCCGTGCTCGATTGTTTCTGCACCTGCCAATACAGCTCGACGGATGGCTTCTTTTGATTTTGCATGACAAACCATCACCCTTCCACTGCTTCTTGTTACTTCATTAATGAGTTTCAATTCGTCCAATGTAAATGAAGGACGATCGTCTCCATTTAGTCCCCATCGATAATCCGCATATACTTTGATAAAATCTGCGCCTTTGCCAATTTGATCTCTTACCACTCTGATTAAATCATTACCATCAGCAGGCTCTGCACCTAACATAATTTCTTGATCGGTATCATACCCTTTAGGACCATATGAACCTGTTGCTACAATCGCCCTTCCAGCAACCATCAATCTTGGCCCAATCACAATGCCTTCGTTGATGGCTCTTTTAAGTGCCACATCCGCATAACCTGCACCTTCTGTACCTAAATCTCTTGCAGTTGTAAATCCGGCCAATAAAGTATTTTTTGCATGCACAGTTGCACGGACAGTTCTGTAAGCATCGGCCTCTTTCAAAACCTGTGTATCCCAGTCAGTAATATTATAAGGGTATAACATTAAATGGGAGTGCCCTTCAATTAATCCAGGCAAGATGGTTGCATTAGGATAATTGATTTTTACTGCACCATCGGGGATATTGATTTGTTGGATTGGTCCAACAGAAACAATTTTATTATTGTCTACGATTAACGCCCAGTCTTTATGCATGACTTCACCATCAAATAAACGAGGTGCAGTGATATAGTACTTAGTTTGAGCAGTTACATTAAAACCTAAAATCAATGCAAAGGCAAAGCTTATAAAATACTTGTAGTTGTTCATTCTCATATTTATAAATTAATTCTTCAACACTGGCAACTGAATTACAGAAGCATCATGATAAATACGGATAGTCGCTTTTTTAAAGTCGCTATCTTTTGCTTCGTAGATATTCATGAACTGTTGCGGATTTCTATCAACAAGTGGGAACCAACTACTCTGAATTTGAATCATCATGCGGTGTCCTTTCTTAAATGTATGTGCAATATCAGGTAATGTAAATTTCACCTGCGTAGGTTTATTCGGCACAAAAGCTTCTGGCTTTTCGAAACTATTTCTGTATTTACCTCTCATGATCTCACCTCTAACTAGTTGTTGGTAGCCGCTCATTAAGTAATCCTTCTTATTGGCTTCGTATTCAAAATTATCAGGATAGACATCAATTAACTTAACTACAAAATCGGCATCAGTACCAGACATTGCAACCATCAAGTCGGCTACTACAGGACCACCCAATGTTAGGTCTTCGGTTAATACAGGTGTTTTATACACAAGTACATCGGTCCTTCTCGAAGTAAACTTTTGATCATCATCCATGTATTCTCTGTAATGTCTAGCAGGCTTGCTCTTCATCATATAGTTATCCGAAATATAAGGAACAGGTTTAGCTGGATCACTAACATATTCTTCATAACCAGAAACAGTAGTCGCTTTATTGCCTGCTTTTAAATTTCCGTGATCACTTAATAAATAAGCTTGCATTTTCATATCCGCTACCGGCCAGCTTGGTAATTGTCTCCATTCATTACTACCTGAGAAAAAGATATTGGCCTCTTTGATTTGCTCAATACTTCCTTTATTTTTCAAATAAAAATTAAAGAAAGGCAATTCAATGTTTTTGCCATACCACTCACTGGTATTACTACCCCATTGTACATTACCCAATTGTGTACCATCATTGCTTGCCCATTGTCCATGGTACCAAGGACCCATCACTAATTTATTATTGTTCTTTGCTTTCGTTTCTATGGCTTTGTATAAATTCCATGCACCAAAACAATCTTCCGCATCATATAATCCACCTACAACTAAAGTTGCAATATTTGGATTGATGTATTCTACATGTTTTCTGGTATTTCTATCTTGCCAAAATGCATCATAGTTAGGATGTGCCATTAAATCGTTCCAGAATTTGATACTATCCCCCATCAATTTTGTAAAATTGGTGATAGCCCCTGTTTGTAAATAAAAATCGAAGTTATCGGGGTTAGTGAAATTAAATCCTTTTGGGCCAATTGTGGTAGGCTTAGGTCTTGGCTTACCAAATCCTGAATAAAAGGCAAATCCATCTGCAAGCATAAACGCACCATTGTGGTGAAAGTCATCTCCAATAAACCATTCAGTTACTGGCGCCTGAGGACTTACTGCTTTTAATGCAGGATGATTACTAAGAGATGCTAATGTGGCATAGAAGCCAGGATATGATATACCAAATACACCCACATTACCGTTGTTATTGTTTACATTTTTAACCATCCAATCAATGGCATCATACGTATCTGTTGCTTCATCTACTTGAGCTGGTTTTTTGTTTGGGATGTATGGTCTTACATCTTCAAAAACGCCTTCACTCATCCAACGACCACGTACATCTTGTATAATTAGAATATAATTTTCTTTTAAGAAATACTTTCTTGGTGAATTCCAGTAAGATTTGAAATTATTTTCACCATAGGGTGCGCAAGAGTATGGCGTTCTTTCCAAAAGAATTGGATGCTTTTCGGTATTATCTTTTGGTGCATAGATGGTGGTAAATAACTTGGTGCCATCACGCATAGGAACCATTAATTCCGTTTTAGTATAGTTGTTCACTACCCATGTAGAGTCAATTGTTTGCGCAAAAGACAAAAAGGGCATACCTGCGAGTAAAAGAAGAAAGTACTTTTTCATAGGATATATTTTAAACTTATGTATTCAAGGTAAATTTACATTTTCGCTTGAGCTAATATTTTATTTAATTGATTGATTTCTATAGCCAATTCAGCTTTCAGCTCATCAAATACCTTATAAGATCCGGCAGTAGGCTTATAATCACCAGACTCTACCACACGCATTAACGAAGCAAGCTTGTTATTTAATTTAATAGGAAAATTTAAAGGGTCTTGTGAGCTTTGATTGCGCACCTGGTATAAATTTTCTTCTACTTGTGAAATAGCAGCAATCAAGGCAATCGAAGTTTTGGAAAGTACTTTTTTATTGGCCTTCGCTTCCTCATTTAATTTTTCTTTGATCGCTCTTATTTTGATGACTGCGTCATTGGCAACAGTGACTTGGTCTCTGATTTGAATGGATAAATTAAATTTCTCTTGCATATCAGCAATAGTTACATCCTTTACCCTTGGATCCATTTTAACTTCAAAATTTTCTGTAGCCACTTGTGATCCCGAAGTGATTCTTACTTGATAATTGCCTGGAACTGCAGTAGGTCCTACATACACAGGCGCACTCCATAAAATCATCCCCTTAAAATAACTTGCAGATGGATATTTTAAATCCCACTCAAATACATTTAATCCTGTTTTAATTGTCGGTGGTTTTGGCTTACGATCTTCATCATCTTCAGCAGCATCTCCATTTTCTTTCTTCCCTTTTGGCAACTCGCCTATAAATGTATTCACTAGTTTTCCTTGGGCATCTAGTATTTCAATTTTTAGGTCTTTCTTAGTCGAATCTAAATAATAATGGAACACTGCTTTTTGAACCGTCCTCACAGCGTAATAAGGTTTAAATAAATGTAAGCCTGCTTTTATGCCTGCATCCTTTGTCCTTACTGGAGCAATATCGTCTAATACATAAATAGACCTGCCATGTGTACCAATCACTAAGTCTTTTTCTGTTACTTGTACATCAGACACTTGAACGTCTGGTAAATTTAAACTTAATGACTCCCAGTTTGCACCATCGTTATAAGAAATCCAAACACCATGCTCTGTTCCAGCATATAATAAACCTGCACGGGTAATGTCTTCTCTAACTGCATGCACATAATCATCCGCACGAATACCCGTAATGATTTTAGTCCAAGTTTTTCCAAAATCATTGGTCTTCCAGATATAAGGTGTGCGATCATCCATTTGATAACGCTTGGCTGCAATGTATGCTGTGCCTGCACTAAAATGAGAAGCCTCAATAATACTTACACGCGTATTCTTAGGCATATCTTTTGGTGTAATATTATCCCAATGCTTACCACCATCTTTGGTAATATGAATCAATCCATCATCAGATCCTGCCCAAATAATATTCACATCCTGATAAGAAGGTGCTAATGCAAACACTGTCCCGTAAATTTCTGGACCATTCATATCTCTTGTGATGACACCACCACTAACGCCTAATGTTGTTGAATCATTATAAGTCAAGTCTGGACTAATTTTTTCCCAACTCTGTCCTTCGTTCGTTGTTTTCCAAACATGCTGAGAACAAGTAAATAATACATTCGGATCAACTGGTGAAAAAACAATTGGATAAGTCCACTGCCATCTCTCAGGTAAGGTCTTTGCTTCTTCTCCAGAAAAGAATCTTGGATACACTTGCACATCTCTTACTTGACCCGTCATTCTATTAATACGAGTCAATAATGCACCTTGACTGCCTGCATAAAATATATCTGGATTTTTTGGATCCTGCGTAATATAACCACTCTCACCTCCACCAACTTCATACGCAAAACCAATACCTGGTTTTGTTGAATTGCTCCTTACTGCTCTGTGTCTATAATCTTCACTTGGCAAAGCAATCGTTGTATTGTCTTGCTGTGCACCCGCTACCTGATAAGGAAAATCATTTGTTACCGTTATGTGATATAATTGTGCAGTCGGAAAATCTTCATCCGTCCAAGTTAATCCACCATTTACAGAAACTGCTCCACCACCATCATTCGCAGTTGCTAAACGTGTTGGATCTTTAGGGTCAATCCATAAATCATGGTTATCGCCGTGTGGCACTTTTATTTCTGTCTTAAATGTGACCCCACCATCCGTTGACTTATAAAAATTTACATTCAAACCATACACAACGTTTTTATCTTTTGGATCGGCTACAATGCGAGAATAATAAAATGCACGTTGACGTAATTTTCTTTCATTGTTGACTAATTTCCAATTCGCACCACCATCATCTGAACGATATAATCCGCCTTCTGGTGATTCTACAATGGCCCAAACACGATTGCCGTCTGCAGGAGAAACTGCAACACCTACTTTTCCTACCACTGCTGGCATACCAGGGTTTTTAGAAATGACTTTCCAGCTAGCACCTCCATCTATCGATTTATATAAAGCAGAAGTGCCTACATCGGCCCACATTTTATAGGGTGTTCTATATACCTCCCAAATACTTGCATAAATAATTTCTGGATTTTGTGGATCAATCACTAAATCTTCTGCACCTGCTTTGTCATTCACGTATAAAACTTTATTCCAAGTTTTACCACCATCAGTGGTTTTAAAAACACCACGCTCTTCATTAGGTCCAAAAGCATGACCCAGGGCTGATACATAAACGATGTCAGGATTGGTTGGATGAATTCTTACTCTTGAAATAGATTGTGTATTTTTTAACCCAATATTTTTCCAAGTCTTACCTGCATCGGTGGATTTATACACGCCATCCCCTTGCATAATATTACCTCTAAAAGCGGTTTCGCCCGTGCCTATATATACAATGTCTGGATTCGATTCAGCGACTGCGACTGCGCCTACACTTGAACTTGTTATTTGACCATCGGTAACAGGTTTCCAATTCAAACCTCCATCAGTGGTTTTCCATAAACCTCCACCCACGGCACCAAAATAATATTCTAATTTATTTTTACTGCTACCAGCAACGCCCAAGGATCTTCCTCCTCTGTTTGGGCCGATATTTCTCCAGTTCATTCCTTTTAAAGTGGAATCACTGGTTTGAGCTTGGCTATAATGTATAGCAAAAGAAGCTATTAATAGAAAAGTGAAACGCGCTAAATTTTTCATATAATGGTATTATGAGTGTGCTGTAATTTACAATAAATTTCAAATAAAAAGATCCTTATTATATAGACCTTATGGCTTAAAAATCAACCTTATAGCCCACTACGGGAATTAAAGCAAGTAGGTAATTGTATTGAATGCCGCCTATTCCCGAATCATAGTATTGCCTAACCGGGTTTTTTCGATTGGTAAGGTTCTGGACGCCTGCTATAAAACTACCTGTCCTATTTCTGTACTGTGTTTTCCATTGGGCTTGTAAGTCAATTCTAAAAATATCTGGTAGCTTTTCATCATAAATACGGGTGTTATCTAGCACCGTCGTTTTTCTTAAAATTGATTGTTGGAGATTGATAGGGGTGACACGAACACCTCCATGATTCGTGATTTTTAAATCTAATGCAATTGTAGAACTCTGTTTTGTTTGCAAATTCCATTCTTTACCCATTGTGACAGATAAAATACTATTTGAATTGAATCTTGTATTCCTCCAAATCAAATCGGAAGCCTGGTATTTAGATTGGTACAAACTTAAGGTACTTAAAAAATAAAATTGATCATTCCAAAATCGTTCAAGGGTCATTTCAAGTCCATAATTTTTACCCCTACCTTTATTACTTAAAGCAGCAATGACATAGTTGTCCTCTTGATTGATTAAACTAAAACTAGTTTTAGTGGATGCTGAAACTGGAATAGCATACAATGATTGATAATAGGCTTCTATTTTAAAATTCCAGTTCTGTTTAAATTGAATATTATACCCAACTACATAATGCTGGGCTTTGCTAAAATCTAAATTCTTATTGGGTTGGATGGAATCGAGGCCAACTCTTATTCTTGCAAAATAATTACCCAAAGGTTGTGTTTGTGAATGCAGCCCATAACCGGCAGAAAAAAATTGTGTGCTTCCTGTTTGAATACGAATACCCATTCTTGGTTCTATTGCAGCACTTCGGTTGAGTGCAAAATATTGACCATGTAATCCCACAAGGAATCTAATTTTATTAGACGGATCTAGTTTCCATTGTAAAAAATATTGACTCAATCTAGTATCGCCTTCTTCCTTCACTTTGTCTTTAAGTACATTGCTTACTGCTTCTCTTTGATTTAAAAAAAAGTTTCTCCCATTTGTATTGAACCCAACTTTGATTAGATTTTTTTTGTTTATTTTATGAGTAGCAACAAATGATAAAATAGCATTTACCTCCTGAAATTGATTATTTCTAGTCACTATTAATGGGCCATTGATTTTATTATAGTAGTTATCTTCCTCTCTATAATTTGTGCCATTGAAACTATAAATTGTTTTAAGGGATGTTTTATTGCCAATATTTAAATTATGGATTAGCCCCGTGGATCCTGTATTGCTTAGATCGAGGGAGCCACTTCTTGTAGATGCATTTTGTAAGAAATTTAAAGAATCATTCAATGCAATTCTATTTTGACGACTTAATCCACCAAAACCAAAAATCGAGAAGGTGCCAATACTTTTTGTAGGTAGATTGATATGATAAGAAAGGTCTTGAAACCTTGTGCTGGCATCGCTTATTTTGAAACCTAGCTGTTCCATTAAAGTCAAAAATCCGTATCGGTAATTGATCAAGTAAGAACTCTTACTGCCTTTTTTGAAATACCCTTCTGTGGTGAGGTCAACGCCAATCGTACTCGCAGAAAAACTAAACTCCCTTTTATTGTTATTGCCCTTTCGTAAATAAATATCAAATACGCCAGATAGGGCATTCCCATATTCCGATGGAAATGCGCCAGTTAAAAAATCTGAATTGGCTAGTAACTGTGCACTCAATATAGAAATCCCTCCTCCTGAAGTTCCTACCCTTGCAAAGTGATTGGGATTAGAGATTTCAACGCCTTCCATTCTCCACAATAATCCATTGGGTGCATTTCCGCGAATACTTAGGGAATTTTGATCTCCAGTGCTTGATACACCTGGGAAGGAGGTGGCAATTCTTGAAGGATCATTTAATCCAGCCGCAAACCTTCTTGTTTCTTCCACACTAAACATTCTACCACTCACTAATGCAGCATCATTCAATGGTCTTGTTTTATTTTGACCACTCTGTACAATAACTTCCTTATTATTATTGATATCCTCTTCCATTTCAATAGACAAAAAAGTTTCTTTGCCTGATTCAATTAATATATTAGGAATGGTGATGGTCTTATAGCCTATATATAAAATCCTGACACTGTACCTGCCCACTGGAATGAAATCAAATTTAAAAGCACCATCCTTGTTGGAAATAGTTTTTTTATTGATATCACCAATAAGTTCAATGGTAGCGCCGCTTAGCAATGTTTTGATTGACTTGTCGATAGTAGAGCCACGTAAAGTTTGTACCGGTTTTTCCTGAGCAGAAGCTTGATTGAAAAGCAATAAAACAATTAGAAGAAAATAGGATGTTCTCACAGGAATTTATTTTGACTAAAATTTTGAAAAGTTACTCAAAATATCAAATATGCCTACAAGTATTAATAGGTTTTTTTTCATTCTTGAAAGTTAGGAAAATAATACAATATCCATTGCGAATGGATTACTTTCAAACTTACTAAAATCAGGAGATTTAAGCTATTTCAAGGGTTGTACTCACATATAAGTTGAAGATAATCAGTAATTAAAAGAGATATTGTACCTTTAGTGAATACGTAAAAGATTAAAATTTATGAACTATAAAACTTACTTAATATTCAGTGTAGTTCTTTTATTAGGGGTATTCTATTTTATTTTAGACGCACAAAGAAAAAATGACAATCATACAACTAATTTTTCTGGTGAATGGAAAGCCAAAGAGCCAATAAGTATAGGTGGAAATATTTTTTGCTCTTATGTCGGAGGCGACCGTATGAATTCAAAAACAATGAAAATTGTAGAGGAGTCCGATTTTATTACTATTGAAAGTCGAAACACAGATTCAGGTGCAAAACAAGCTATAATTATAGAGCAGTTGTACATCGACGGTAAAGAAAGCCAAATGAATCATGGCCAAGGAAACGAAAAGCAATCTAGTGTAAAGCTATCTGCTGATGGACAAACTATGACAATTAATTCGATTGTATACTTTATGACTGCTACTCCATACCATGTAGAGGTTATGAAAAAAGCATCTACTAATGTAACGGAGGTTTGGCAATTGAGTAATGATGGTAAAACTATTACTGTACAAGCCAATGCAAAATCAAATATCTGGGATGGCGAGCGTTCTTGGAAGACAGTATTTGTAAGAGCTAATTAATTACTTGATTTTTTGTACAACACGATTCATTTCAAAAAAGGTACAATAACAAATTCTAGCAGCTTTGGAATTAATAGAAATAAAAAAAATTGATAGCACCTCCGCCGAAGCATTAAGTAGTTTGGCTAAAAGTATCTATGTGCATCATTATGAACATCTATGGTTAAAAGGTGGAATGGATTGGTATATGAATGAATTTGCATATCCTGTTTCAAAAATTAAAAGTGAAATAGAAAATGAAAACTGCTTGCATTATATAGCGTATATCAAAAATAATCCGGTGGGCTACTTAAAAATTAATATTGACGCAGCATTAAAAGGTGATGATAAAAAAAAGGGTATAGAATTAGAAAGAATATATATAGATACAACAGCCGTGAACAAGGGTCTAGGAACTTATTTAATGAATTTCGTTTTGGATATTGCTAAGTCCTATCAAAAAGAATATATTTTTTTAAAGGCAATGGATACCGCCAATTTGGCTATGCAATTTTATACAAAAATGGGTTTCAAGTTAGAAGGCGCCTTTCGTTTATCGGATACTACTTTTCATTTAATGAAAGAAGAATACAGAGGCATGTATATTTTGAAGAAGCTACTTTAGAATGGACGATTTAAAGCATAATTATTTGTAAACTTATGAGTGATCTAAACCCCGGAATTTATATCAAGAGTACTGCAGCGTTGAATGGCAGCTTCTTTGAGAATACAACCATTCTGCTCTTTGAACACAATGAAGAAGGAAGTACAGGGTTTGTAACCAATAAATCATTTGAAAAGTCGCTAAATGAACTAGTTGAATTCAATCATGCTAATCCATTTCCACTGATGGATGGCGGTCCCGTTGATAGAGCACACCTCTTTGTATTGCACAAAAGACCCGATTTAATTGATGGGGGCAAACAATTGCCTAATGGTCTTTATTTGGGTGGTCATATGGATCAGGTAATAGAAGCCATCAACACCGGAGCTATCAATCAACAAGAAATTCAACTTTTTATCGGCTATTGCGGATGGGATGTAGGAGAATTGGAAGCCGAGTTGGAAGAAGGAAGCTGGATAATCATTTAAATTCTTTCGGCAATCAATAAACCCCCGAAAGTTGCAGTCATACAAACTACAACACTCAATAGAATATACAAAATCATAGTGCTGTTTTGACCTTGTTGAATAAGTGCAAGCGTTTCGCTGCTGAAGGCCGAGAAGGTGCTAAAGCCCCCACAGAAACCCACAGCCCAAAATAAACGTGAAGCGGGTGAAAGTAATTGTTTATGATCGGCCAACCCAATAATAAACCCCAATACAAAACAAGCAATCACATTGATAGTAAATGTGCCAAAAGGGAAACTAGAATTATGAAAAGCGTTGACCCATTGGCCTAGTTTAAATCTAACTAAGCTGCCTAAGCCGCCCCCAATAAAAATATAAATTAGTTCCTTCATGAATTCAAAGTTAATCAAATTCTTTTTGTGATACACAATGCTACTCCTGTGGCTGAAAATACTCAGCATAAAGTGGACATAATGAAGGCGTTGATTAGTAGTTAATTATGTTTTAGAAAAAGGAAATCAACCTATTTTAGTGCGATTTTAGGGGTGTTTTCGGCACGCAGAGTGACTATGGTATTATTGTTTAATATATTATACTTACCTTATAACTGTAAATCACTCAGACTATTGCAATTCTAACGCAACAATTCTATTTACAATTCTTGTAATCACTATCATTCCTAGGAATTTTATTTAATTAATGAAATAGGCTAAGTCCTATTTCTAAATCAACACGTATGAAAAAATTTCTTTCCTTATTAATCCTTATTCCTTTTTTTGGAATGAGCCAAAAAAATGTCATTAGTACTAATAGAGTATTCCCAAAAGTTGATAAAGTTTTGGAATTTGAAAAGGCAGTTTCTGCCCATTACCAGAAGTATCATACCGGTGAATGGAGTGCTCGTATTTTTGAAATTGTATCTGGACCAGATGCTGGTGGTTACCAAATCAGCGAAAGCCCAAATAGTTGGGAGGGTATTGACAGCAGAGGCAATTTAGGTACTGAACACACTATTGACTGGAATAAAAATGTAGCTATTTACCTTACAGAAAAGGGTAGTATGAGTTATTCTACTTTCCAGGATATGATTAGCACCACTGAACTTACTGACTGGGCTGACAAAATCAGCATTACACATTATTTTCCAAGACTAGGACGTGGATACCAAATGTGGACATTGCTTGAAAACTTAAAGCCTGTTTGGAAAGCACTTGGGCAATCCGTTGCGGTTTTTGCTTCTAGTTCTTCAGGACCTAGTCAATATGCAGTAGTGACTAGATATCCAAATGGATTAAAAGATAGGGCTCTTACTAACAATAACTTAGTAAAAGATACATATGAAAAAATCCATGGCAAGTTCGCTTATGCTGGATTTACTGAAACTATGGGTAATAGTGTTGCAGAAGTATGGCATGAAATGCTTTTTTATAGAAAAGACCTTAGTTCAAAATAATAATTAGAATTTAAACGAAAAACAAAAACTATGAAAAAACTATTATTATGTTTTCTTGTATCAGCATCCTTAATTGCTTGTACAAACCAAGAAACAAAAAAAACTGAAACTTCTGAAGAGGACAAGGACACCGGTACTTGGACTACCTTAGATGCAAAAACAATTAAAGTAAGACAATTACTTGAATCCTATAGTAAAAATGACTCAAGTATCGTTTATGAAATAATTGCTGATACATTAAAATTTAGCGATCAATTCTCTAATAACCAAGAGAACGGAGTAACTAAAGTAAATCCAGGTGGTCGTGTAGGATTTGTACAAGACACTCGAAATGCGCATCAGTTATTTAGTGATATAAGTTTAACAACCGATAACATAAGAACTTTTGTTAGCAAGAATGGCGTTACCGCTACAGGCTGGTGGGGTATGTGGTCTGGAACGGGGAAATTTACAAAAAATAAAAGTACAACTCCCGTTCATGCATATTTCTATTGGAAAGATGACAAAATTATAAGTGGAGGTCGTTTTTTTGATCCTACTTTATTAAGAGAGGAGTTTGCGGCATCTCAAAAATAATAACTAGTTCAATTTAAGTTTGGAAAAATACGAAGGAGACCTCTAACAATAGGGGTCTCTTTTTTTATGAAACCTCACGCAAAACCTCACGCAAACCTCACGCAGAAACAGCAAAGGACCCACGATTTAACGTAAGTCCTTGATTATGATGTAGCCAGTATTGAACTACATTCTAACCAAATGTGGAGGGATTTAAGGGAATTCTATAGTTTAGTTGGAGTTTTTGAAAAGTTCCTTAAAATCAAATACTAACTTTACATCACACCCTATTGCAAATGAGATAGTAAAAAAACTATCCTTGCAGGGAAAAGCTTAATTCAATTTCAATTCATATATTTTAAAATGCAAATAAGAATCAAATACCTTCTAATTACAACCTTTATTTCTATTACCCTATTTTCAGTTGCCCACGAATATTGGATTGCCCCCGTTAAATACAAGGTTAAGTCAAAAGAAGCCTTCTCTGTTAACTGTTATGCCGGAGAAGACTTCAAAGAAACCATTTGGGCAAAAAGAAAAGATAGGACCTTACAAGTGAATATTTTTCACGAAAAAAACAAAAATGATATTACTCCTAAATTCGTAGCGCAGGATTCTGTTAAGATCCCCATGTTTTTGAATGAATCGGGGAATCACCTTATTGCTATAAGTACTAAGCCTTCCTATATAGAAATGGAAGGAAAAGCCTTCAATGCCTATTTGGAGGAAGACGGAATGACGAATATATTATCCTACAGAGAGAAAAATAATATTAAAGAAAAAAGATCGAGAGAGTATTATCAAAGATGTGCTAAAACACTTTTACAAGTTGATGGCAAGAATGATGATTCATACAAAATAAATACAGGTATGCAACTTGAGATTATCCCTCAAAGCAACCCATATGCTATAGATACTAAAGATCTTAATGTCTATTTTGAATTTAAAGGAAAGCCCCTTGCCAATTACCAAGTAAGAACTTGGTGCAAAAAGAATGGCAAATTGATAGTTAAATCTTTTTTTCAAACCGATTCTAATGGATATGTAACACTTCCAATCAAAGAAAAAGGAGAATGGATGATTTCTTTAGTGAAAATGGAATTGTATACCGCAACCGATAAAGCCGACTATGAAAGTTATTGGGGGTCATATACTTTTAGTAATAATTAGATTAAAAAAAGTTTAATATCAAAAAAAGCAGGCCTTTAATGCCTGCTTTTTTATTTCATTTGTTATTCCTGAAAATAATAGATATTCCCTAAAATAACACTGTAGCGAGACCGGGATTTGAACCCGGGACCTCAGGGTTATGAAGATTTTTTGAGAAAATGAAGGCATTGATTTGTAGTGTGTTATGTTTTCACAAAACCCAAATCAACCGATTTGGACCGAATTCAGGGGGTATTTTCCTCACGCAGGGGTATGTGATTAGGAACACGGGCTGACATAGTCACTCAGTTTACTTTTACTGGTATTTGTATGGTTCATTATTATATACCATTTGTCTAACATTCTCTAACACTCTTTTCATATATCTTTTCCAAAATATTTTTGCAAATAACCAATTTAAAGGATAGTATAAAGTATTAACAGAGTGTAATATATAAGTGTACTCAATCAAAATATTATCTTGTTCTATTTCGGTAGTTTTCCACTCAGCTTCAAATTTGTAAAACCCTAACATCCAAGACTGAAAATTATCAACTTGAAATTTCCAATATACATTTTCAACACGTTCATTTATTTTGTCCATCGAAACAAATCCACCTTTTTGCCATAGTGATTTTGCAGCATATACTTTTTTGCTTGAACCAATTTGACCCCAATTTTCATCATGTGTTACATGTGTTATTTTAGGCATCAGTCCAAAACCAGTATGTATTTTTGAAACATCACAAAGTAGTGGTGTTTTAAATGCACGTTCTAAAGAACATTTGTAGATCGTAGAAAGTTTTACTTTTACGTACACTTTTCTAATTCTGTTTTACATTATTCAATAGTCTTTGATACTTTATCCATTGTGTTCCTAGTAAAATTGCTGAAATGACTAAAATAACCGCTACAGGATTGTTATTATTCCATAACCAAGTTATTTTGTCACCTTTAAATGTAAATGCAGCAGCAAAAAGTACACACATTATTGATGATGACATAAACAGATTTCTTTTTTTCATTTTAATATTTTTAATGATTTGGTAAGCTAAACTAATTAATTCATTAAAGGAGTAGTACTTTTGTGAAAAAACCTCACGCAAAAACAAAAAAGGACCCACGATTTAACGTAAGTCCTTGATTTTCATGTAGCGAGACCGGGATTTGAACCCGGGACCTCAGGGTTATGAAGATTTTTCAAGAAAATGAAGGCGTTGATTTGTAGTTTGTTATGTTTTGACAAAACCGAAAACGAACGATTTCAGTCGAATTCAGGGGGTGTTTTCCTCACGCAAAGGAATTTGAAATTTCTAGTAGAATTAAAATCTTTCGGCAATAAATAAACCACCGAATGTTGCAGAAATACAAACCACAATACTCAATAAAATATATAAAAGCATTGTGCTGTTTTGACCTTGTTGAAAGAGTGTAAGTGTTTCGCTGCTAAAGGCCGAGAAGGTGCTGAAGCCCCCACAGAAGCCCACTGCCCAAAATAAACGTGAAGCTGTTGAAAGCAATTGTTTTTGGTCTGCCAAACCAATAATAAAACCCAATACAAAACAAGCGATAATATTGATTGTAAATGTGCCAAAAGGGAAATTAGAATTATGAAAAGCATTTACCCATTTGCCAAGTAAAAACCTAACTAAGCTCCCTAAGCCACCACCAATAAAAACATAAATTAGTTCCTTCATGGTTACAAAGTTAAACTAATTTTTTTGTGATATACAATGCGATTGGTATGGCTGTAAATCTTTAATTTATTTTCTTTATCTCTTTTAGATCTGCAATGTCCTGACTTCTGCCTGATGCAGTTTTGTTAACTATAAATTCCTTAAGTCCAATATACTTTACTTCAACCCCATTTACATCCACAAGTAATTTATTTGGGAAAGCATCTTCAAATTTTACACCATCAATCGTATTCAAAATATCAATTCTCAAAGGCGGGTATCCTATTTGTGTAACATAACCTTCTTGCATAAAATCAGACTTAGTTAGACCTAAACTTGATAAACCAAATTCTTTAATTGCAATCACTAATTTTTCTGCATTAGCTTCTGAACTATTGATCCAAATATCTAAATCTCCAGTATGTCTTGGTTTGCCATGAAATGCTAATGCGTAGCCACCAACCACCATATAATCAACCTGGTGTTTATTAAGGAGCATTACAAAATCTTCAAAATCTTGGGCTAATGTCATGCTTTCAGTTTTCTTCTTACTACATGTGACTTATCCATCCTAGTAGTTTTTAAATCTACAGTTTGAGATATTAAAAATGTCACCGCTTCAAGCCTTTTTATCAAAGGTTGAGCTAACCAATAGTTCAAATCATTCATTTTTTCGTCAAATGATTTTAGTGGCGCTTTATGTAAAACTGGTGCGATATTCATATTCAGAATTGACTATAAAGTTACTTAAAATAAGGCGTTTTTGGACTCTAAAATTCGTTGCTTGTTATTATCCATTTTTTTTAAAAAACATGTTTTCCTCACGCAGAAACAGAAAAGGACCCACGATTTAACGTAAGTCCTTGATTTTCATGTAGCGAGACCGGGATTTGAACCCGGGACCTCAGGGTTATGAAGATTTTTTGAGAAAATGAAGGCGGTGATTTGTAGTGAGTTACATTATGACAAAACCGAAATCGACCGATTTCAGTCGAATTCAGGGGGTGTTTTCATGACACAGAGCAAAAGTGATATGAATTGATAGAAATTAAAATTTATAACTATACCCTGCCCTTATTACCTGTGTTTCATAATAGTCATTACTTGTATAGATAAAGCCCTGTCCCTTAATTTCTTTTTTAGTTATCATGGTGTTTAACAAATCGGTTGCATTAAAAAATAATTCGCCTTTACTTTTTTGAATTAACTTTTTAATTCCAACGTCTAAAGAGAACCTAGAATTAATTTTGCCTTGTGGTATAATATCTGGTGCTAGATAAATAGCTGTTAGCTGTGCGTCAATATTTTTAGCAAAATGAAAGGTATTATTTAGTTTTAAATTGCCTGAAAATATTTCTTGTTTGGCTGCAGAAAAAAGATGTGTTATTGGATATTTATTTTCAACCGAAAAAGCATCTATTTGATTTTTGTATCCATTTAGGTTAATACTGAACTTATACTTTTTTGAAAGTTCTTGGGCGTAAATAATTTCTACACCTGAATTATAACTCTTGTTCACATTTTGAAAAGTGGCATAAATCAAATTAGTTTGCGGTGTAGTACTTGATATTCTTGTAATTGTACCATCAGCCATTCGGTGATAAATAGCATTATATAAACTGCCGCTTTCCCATGTTGTTTTATAAGCTAATTCTATAGCATTGGTAAATTGAGGGCGTAAAGCAGGATTACCAACTTTAATAATTTCGGCATCATCATATTTAGGAAAAATACGAATATCCACTTCATTAGGTCTGTCAACTCTTCGATTGTAAAAAATTGAAAGTTTATTATTATCATTCAATTTATAAGCCAATCTTACATTAGGAAAAGGTTGCGTATAATTATAACTATCACTTTTATACACAATATGGTTGGGATTGACGTCATATTGAATTTTTACATACTCAACGCGCACACCTATTTCTGCTTCCCATTTGTTATTTTCAATGATGTAGTTTTCATACAAGGCTGGAATTAACTCTTTATAAGTAGCCCATCCACCCGCTTTTGTATCCAATACAGAATTAGACCCTGGAATAAACAGCATATTTGTAGGAATGCTTCTGTTGCGTAGTTTTATCCCGGTTTCAATTCGGCCATATTTTAATGGTTTAATATAATCGAAGTTAAAGTCATATACTTGTTCGTCTGATAATAACTTAAATGCATCTGTGCCTGAAGAACTTGGCAAAAAATTATCATAAAAATACTTCTCATCTTCCCTATGAAAAGTATAATTGAAGCCAATATTTAATACATGACCAGGTTCTTTAAACTTATGTTGATAATTGGTAGTTGCCATTAAGGTCGTCTTCAATTCATCTTCCAGAAACTGCCAAAGTCTTTTGCGTTGTGTCAAATTCTCATTAAAAAATGGTTGATCGCCTCTGTCAATGATTTTTTCACTTCCAAAAAGTCCAGAAAAAGTGAATGAATTTTGATCATCAATCAAAAAGTCAATACCTGATTTTAAAGTCGTAAAATGGGTATTTCTGTTTCGTTTTAACTGTGAATTAATGATATCCCCATTATCATAAATTCTTTTTACAAATTCATTTTTATTTAAGGTCTCGGTATACAAATAATCTCCTTGAAAAAAAATATTGACTTTATTCTTGCGGTAATTAAGTGAAGTGCTTGGATTAACTTTTGGCGTAAATGTATACTGAGGTCTGATAGTCGGTAAATTATCTTTTCTTACCCAAAGAGACCCAACACCTGATGTAAACCCAACTTTGCCATTAAAACCTTCACTCTTATTTTTCTTATAAATAATATTAATGATTCCTGCATTGCCATTGGCGTCATATTTAGCGGAAGGATTATTAATGATTTCAATTTTTTCAATAGCCGATGCTGGTATATTGTCAAGTCCAGTTTGACTTCCAAATCCCGTTAATGCCGTTTGTTTTCCATCAATAAGTACAGTTATTTTATCACTACCACGAAGCTGTACTTTGCCATCCTGAACAGTTACGCTTGGCAAATTTTGCATAACCTGTAATACTGAACCACCACTTTGACTAAGATTGTCTTTCAGTGAAAATGTTTTTTTATCCATTTTCTCACTTATCTGATTCGCATCTCCTGTTACAACAACCTCTTGCAAATCAGTTGATTTTTCTTCTAATTCAATTATTTTAAGATCTAAATACTCATTTAGATTCCCTACAAATAATGGTTGGTTTCTTAATGCATATCCAATGTAAGTAAATTCTAAAAAATAGGTTCCAGGATTAACCTTTGATAAATAAAAACGACCCTCTTCGTTGGTTACAGTTCCACTCACAAATGAGCTGTCATTAGTCTTTTTCAAAACCACATTCACAAAAGGTAAAAATGTTTTTCTTTTTTTATCTTTTACAATTCCAGACAGTGTTGCACTTGTTTGTGCATATGAAATTGAACAAAATAGAAATTGTAGTATAAAGATCAAAAAATAACTTCTTCGCATTCGTAAAATTAACAATTAAAAAGAATTATTAGAGGTAAAATAAGTGCTGAAGCAAACATCTTTCGCGACTTCGCATTAAAAAAGCCTCTCAACTTGCGTTGAGAGGCTTTGTAGCGAGAACGAGATTTGAACTCGTGACCTCAGGGTTATGAATCCTGTGCTCTAACCAACTGAGCTACCTCGCCGAGATCCAATTTGGTTATACCCTTAAAAGGGTGGCAAAACTACTTAATTTTTTTGGATTTATGGGTTCACTTTAAGACTAAATACGGATTGTCCTTCAAAAAATCCTTCAAATACATCCCCCTTCGCAGTTGGGCCAACTCCTGCTGGTGTTCCTGTATAAATTAGGTCTCCAGGGTAGATGGTAAAATACTCTGTGATACCTGCTAATATCTTGTCCAATGGGAAAATCATTAAACTAGAATCGCCTGTTTGAACGGTCGTTCCGTTTTTAGATAATGTGTAATGAATCGGATTAGCTAGAATTTCTGGAGTTAATGGATGCCATTCACCAAGTATGGCAGCATTATCAAATGCTTTTGCTTTTTCCCAAGGCAGGCCCTTCTCTTTTAATTTACTTTGCACATCTCTTGCTGTAAAATCTATCCCTACTGTAATGGCATCGCAATACTCAATCACAGGAATGCCATTTGGATGTGCCTCGCTTAAATTTTTTCCTTTCTTACTTACACGTAATACTAACTCACCTTCAAAATGTAAGTCATTCGTAAAACTAGGAATCGTAAAATTTTCGCCCGCAGCTAACAATGCCGTATCTGGCTTCATAAATATAATCGCAGATGTAGGCACTTCGTTTCCCAACTCGTGTGCATGCTCTACATAATTACGTCCAATACAAAATATACTCATAACAAAATGTTTAATCTACTTTAATATCTAATCCGTTGGCGAAGGTCATGGTTCTTGATAATCCTATTGTAGCAAATGACTCTATGACTTCTACCGATTTTTCAATTTTAATATCAATCAATTTTCTTTCGCTTTGCGCCCATCTTCCTAAAACAAAATCTACCTGTTGTCCTTTTGCAAAATCATTGCCAATACCAAATCTTAATTTAGGATAAGCGTCTGTGCCTAATGTTAGTTGAATGTCTTTTAAACCATTGTGTCCCGCATCTGAACCAGAAGCACGCAAACGAAGTTTAGAAGTTGGTAATGCTAAATCGTCTACAATGGTCAAAGTATTTTCCAATGCAATTTTCTCTTTATCCATCCAGTATTTAAAAGCTTTGCCACTTAGGTTCATGAAAGTAGTTGGCTTCACACAAATAAAGGTTTTGCCCTTCCATTTAACCTCCGCGACCTCCGCCAAACGGTCTACTTTAAAAAAGCCACCATGCTTAATCACAAAAGCATCTAATACGTCAAACCCAATATTATGACGGGTATGCGCATATTCTGCACCTACATTCCCTAAGCCTATGAGTAAAAATTTTGACATATCTATTTCTTGGAGTAAAAGTACTTGAAAAAACAAACCCCCTGATTGCTCAGAGGGTTTTATATTCAAAAGTTTTGAATTATTTCTTAACTGCTTTTGCAGCCTCTGATTCTTCTTGCTTTAATTGACGTGTCATTACTACAGAAGCAACCGGGATACGTGGAGAGTTCATGATCTCCATGTTTGGTACTTTAATATCTTCGATACGTAAGTTTGCGTTCAATTCTAAATTAGTGATATCTAATTCAATGAATTCTCTTAAGTCTTTAGGTAAAGCTTTCACTTTAACCGCTTTTACTTTAGATACTAATTTACCACCTGCTTTCACACCTACTGATACTCCAACAAATTTTAATGGCAAAGTAGCTACGACTTTCTTATCATCCACTAACTCTAATAAGTCAACGTGTAATAATAAATCAGATACTTTGTCAAATTGTAGGTCTTTCAAAATACATCTGTATTTTTTTCCATCTACACTAACTTCAGCGATTAAGAATTCACTTGTGTACACTAAAGGCTTGAAAGCCTTAGCAGAAGCATAAAAGTTCACTTCTGTAGCACCCCCGTAAATTACAGCTGGCACGTTTTCTTGAGAGCGGATTTGGCGGGCGGCTTTTTTGCCAGACTCGGTCCTCAAGTGTCCTTCGATTGTAATTGTTTTCATGTTTTAAATTTAAATATGGACGGCAAAGGTAATGAAATAAAAAGAAGCAACCAAAGTTGCTCCTAATTATTTATATTCTATTGAAAATCAGTCTATTACTGATTTCTAGCCTTCAATTGTGAGTGCACAAATAGGCTGGTGATACTCTTATTTTCATAGGCATTGCGAATAGCAATAGCAAACAAGTCGGCTACAGTCAAGACCTTAATTTTATTGGATTCCTGTTTTAAAGGAATGGTATCACATACCACCAATTCCTCCAATACGGAGTTTTCGATATTCTCGTAGGCTTTACCACTCAAAACCGGATGGGTAATTAAAGCACGAACCGTTCTTGCTCCTTTTTCCTTTAACAAAGCTGCTGCTTTGACCAAAGTACCACCGGTATCACAGATATCATCTACAATGACAATGTCCTTTCCAGTGACTTCTCCAATCACCACCATACTTGCAATCTCATTGGCGCGCTTTCTGTGCTTATCACAGATCACCATTTCTGCATTAAAATAGTTGGCTACTTCACGCACACGGTTAGTGCTTCCAACGTCCGGTGCAGCAAAAGCCAGGTTTTGTAAATTAAGTGACTCTATATAAGGAATGAAAATCGCTGAACTATCTAAGTGATCAACCGGCACATCAAAAAACCCTTGAATTTGCGCAGCATGCAAGTCCATCGTGATGACCCTGTTGGCGCCTGCTGCTTCTAATAAAGTAGCAATCAATTTAGCTCCAATGGCAACACGTGGTTTGTCTTTACGATCTTGTCTAGCAAAACCATAGTAAGGAACGACTGCAATGATTTTATAAGCACTTGCTCTTTTAGCAGCATCTATCATCATCAATAATTCCATTAAATTATCGGTGGGTGCATAAGTGCTTTGAACTAAAAAAACATAATCCCCTCTGATACTCTCCAAAAAGATAGGCTGGAATTCGCCGTCGCTAAATTTTTGGATATTTATTTTACCAATGGGGGCGCCAAAACGTTGTGCAATTTTTTCGGCAAGTGCCTGCGAGCCGTTGCCCGCGAAAATTTTAACTGAAGGATTCATAAGGGTAAAATGTGCTTCAAAGGTATTGATATCGTGTACATATTTTTGGCTATTCTGCTGCAAATTTTCAACAAAAACTTAAGTTATGCACAACTGCCTGCAAGAAGCCGGTATTTGTACGCAGAATTAGCAGGCCTTTAAAAAATATATTTGGACAAAATTGTTTATGCAAGCAAGCAATATCCGATTCTGGGCCGAGCAAGATCAACCCATCCATAAATTTAGTACCAAGGGCGCAGACCATTTAAGCGATGTAGAATTACTAGCCATATTGATACAACATGGCACTGCGCAGCAGAATGCCATTGAATTAGCCAGAAGCTTACTAGCCTCTACAGAAAATAGCCTGAAAAAATTTGCTAACTACAGTGTGCGGGACATCGTGAATTTAAAAATAAAAGGGATTGGGAAGATCAAAGCAGTACGGATCTTAGCCGCCATAGAACTGGGTTCTAGAAGAATTGATTTAATGGATAAACAAGTTGCCATCCATCATAGCCGTGATGTGGCCATGCATTTAAAAAATAAATTGCAGCACGAACAGCGTGAAGTATTTATGTTGCTCTTATTAAATCAAGCAAATAAAATCATACACGAAGCAGTGTTAAGTGAGGGTGGGATTACTGGCACGGTGGCGGATCCTAGGATTGTTTTTAAACTCGTGATTAGTCACGGTGCCACAGGGTTCATCATCTGCCACAATCATCCAAGTGGGCAATTAAAACCCAGCAGGATGGATGATAACTTGACCGAAAAGATCAAAAAAGGGGCAGCGCTTTTTGACATTAAATTAATTGACCATTTAATCGTCAGCTCAGAAGGCTATTATAGTTATGCAGAACAGCATCCCAATTGGTAGAAGCTATGCCTGAGCAGTTGGACCACCAAAATTCATAGGGATCTCAATTTGCTCCATATCTCCAATTGGACCATGTGCAGCTTCATATCTTTCAATATTTTCTACCATGGCTTTCATAAAACGCTTGGCATGCATGGGTGTTAAAATCACACGTGACTTTACTTTGCTCTTAGGGGTGCCTGGCATCACGTTCACAAAATCAATTACAAATTCCGCATTGCTATGCGTAATAATCGCCAAGTTGGCATAAGTACCTTCGGCAATCTCTTCTGAGATTTCGATATTTAATGGTTGATTCGGGTTTTGTTCCATAAACTAAATTAAGAGTCCAAAGATACGAGGGAACGAATCTTAAAAAGAACTAAATTTGCGCCATGTTAGTACTAGACGGAAAAATTGCCTCTGCGGCTGTCAAAGCAAGCCTATTAGAACAGACCAATGCATTAAAAGCTGCAGGTAAAAGAACGCCCCATTTAGCGGCAATTTTAGTGGGCAACAACGGTGCTAGTGAAACTTATGTAGCAAGTAAAGTGAAAAACTGCGAAGAGACGGGATTTGGATCCTCTCTTTTCCGTTTTGAAGACACCGTGACTGAGGCTGAATTATTAGCACAGATTGAAGCCCTGAATAAGAACGAAAATGTAGATGGTATTTTAGTACAATTACCACTTCCTAAACATATTGACGACGCAAAAGTCATTGAAGCCATTGATCCTAAAAAAGATGTAGATGGATTTCATCCGTCTAATGTTGGCAGATTGGTTCAAGGATTGAATACATTTATTCCAGCAACCCCTTATGGTGTGCTATTGATGTTCGAACATTTTAAAATTGAAACAAAAGGCAAACGTGCTGTAGTGATTGGTCGTAGTAATATTGTAGGAAGACCAATGAGTATTTTATTAAGTTCAGATCATCCACAAGGCAATTGCACTGTTACATGTTGTCATAGATATACCCCTAAGGAAGACCTCATTGAAATTTGTTCCAAAGCAGACATCCTTGTTGTTGCGGTGGGCATGCCTGATTTTATAGACGCGAGTATGATCAAGCCAGGTGCAGTCATTATTGACGTGGGTATCACAAGGGTGACGGATGCAACTGCTACTAAAGGTTTTAGAATTAAGGGCGATGTAAATTATGCATCTGCGATCACGGTCGCTTCTGCGGTAACCCCTGTGCCAGGTGGTGTTGGTTTAATGACCATCGCAGGCTTATTAAAAAATACAATGAAAGCCTACCAAGGTTTATAAATCATTTAAATCAATCCATTGAGTAACGTATCCTCTTATCCAGTAATGGAACTATTTTATTCTTTACAAGGTGAAGGCTATCATCAGGGCAAAGCTGCGTTTTTTATTCGCTTAGCTGGATGTGATGTAGGTTGTGTATGGTGTGATGTGAAAGATAGTTGGGATGCAAGCAAACACCCTGTATTATCGGTGGAAGAAATTGTGGCTGCTGCAGCAGCGCATCCAAGTCGTATTGCGATTGTTACAGGAGGTGAACCTTTATTGCACCAATTAGATGCTTTAACAACTGCGTTAAAAGCAGCAGGTTTTCAAACACATATAGAAACTTCTGGATCCAGCCCTATGAGTGGCTCTTGGGATTGGGTTTGTTTATCGCCAAAAAAATTCAAAGCCGCATTGCCAGAGGCAGTGAAAGCTGCAGACGAATTAAAAGTAGTCGTATTCAATAACTCCGATTTTACTTTTGCCAATTCATTTGTGAACGAGGTAGCTGTTGATTGCAAAAAATACCTTCAACCTGAGTGGGAGAAGTCTGACGCCATGACGCCATTAGTCATTGAATACATTAAGTCCAACCCAAGTTGGGAACTGAGCGCACAATTACATAAGTATATCCAAGTTCCTTAATTCATTGTAGTAGTTGTAGTACCTTTATTGTAGATGCATTTTCAATTACGATACCAAAAAAGTTTTGCACTTTTATTAAGTTGCATGTTATGTTGTGTGAATATTATATTGGCACAAAATAAACAAGCAGCAGAAAGTTATGAAGCTGGCTTAAGTGCATTGAATAAGAATGATGTCCAAAAAGCGATTCAACTTTTTACTCTTGCTACTTCAAAAGATAGCTTATACTTAGATCCTGCCATTGCTTTATTTCAGGTATACCATGATCAAAAAGAATTTCAAAAAGCCAGTCAATATTTTTTTCAAATTAAAAAAATAGATAGCACGGCAGCAATGCCTTTTTTGGTAAAACAAGGCATTGCATTAGCTAGTCTAGGACAATATGATGCTGCAAATAAATTACTAATGCCTTATATGAGTAGCAATAGTTTGCCATCTTATTTAAAGGAAAAAGCAACTGCGTTGTACGCTATTTGTGCATTTGCCATCTCGCAAAAGACTGCACCTGAAATTAGCATCCAAAATATGGGTGACAGCATCAACTCCCCTGCCTCTGAGTATTTCCCAACGGTAAGCATCCAAGACAGTTTGTTTTTATTTATGCGCAGACAAAATTTAAGCAGAGAAGATTTTTATACAAGCAGTATGGGTGCTGATGGATTTTCTGCTGCCATCCCATTATCAGATACTTTAAATTTTGCTGCAAAAAAAGGCAGTATGAGTTTGAGTGCAGACCTGCAAACATTATACTACGCCGCAGATTATGCAGAACAAGGTTATGGACGATATGATATTTATAAAGTGCAACGCAGCCCATGGGGATGGTCAAAACCAAAAAATTTAGGTCAAAAAATTAATAGTGATTTTTGGGATAGCGCACCAAGTATTGCCCCCGACGGCAACGCTATTTATTTTGCCAGCAACCGCCCCGACGGATATGGCGGCATTGATATTTATGTATCCTTTAAAAATGAAAAAGGATTTTGGGAAGAAGCCATTAACCTTGGACCATCCATCAATACAAAGGGAGATGACCAAACACCATTCATCCATGCCGATAATCAGAGTTTATATTTTTCAAGCAATGGACGCCCCGGATTTGGGGGATCAGATATTTATGTATCAAGAAAAAAAATTGATGGCAATTGGACCACACCCATTAATCTTGGTTATCCTATCAATACCTATGACAACGAAGGGAGTATTGCAGTTGCAAGCAATGGCGCCAATGCTTATATCGCCAGTGATAGAGCAGATAGCAGAGGCGAATTAGATATTTATAAAATTACTTTAGCCGAAAACACAAGAGCCTACAAAACTTGGTATATCAAAG
>Ga0209191_1000422_pt1 | contig 33389 bp, 51 predicted proteins | sample S_130626_EF_Meta_FD_187320 | JGI IMG/M metagenome (GOLD analysis project Ga0209191, IMG submission 187320) | Freshwater microbial communities from Lake Simoncouche, Canada to study carbon cycling - S_130626_EF_MetaG (SPAdes) (version 2) | ecosystem: Environmental > Aquatic > Freshwater > Lake ...
AATACTTTCGCCAAGAGCTGGGCGGTAGGGATCAATTCGCCTGCGGCTTTGCCTGGGTGAAGATCTACGGCGTCAAGGGCAACACCAAGATTGGTCGTGCATTGAAAGCCACCGGGATTCGTCCTAGTTACTCAGGCGGCTTAGAGATGTGGAATCCTTCCAAGTTTGGATGCCAGAACGTGGACACTCTTGAAGCAGGCGCTCGCGCAGCAGCCGGGGTGTTTGAGAAGTACGGCTTCGAAGCCTATGCGGGCAGCAGGCTTGATTAACCCGGGACCCTGGAGGGTCTTTGGTTGACAGTTTGGCTAAAAGGCCATATAATTAACACATACACAAACAAACATAGAAAGAAACAAAATGACTACTAAAAGCGCAATGTTCGTATTCATCGTAGGCTTTATCATGACCCTGGGTGCAGTGGGTGGCATTGAAGTCAGCACCGCAAACGAAGACATGATGAGCTCCATGGTGATAGCAATCATAGGCCTGTTGACAATGTATTGCGGTACATTGGGCTTGAACCGCGCACACTTGTTCGACTAATGGAAGCAGTCATAGAGACTACGGGGGAGTTATTCCCCGCACACACATACCTACTAGATGGCAACAACCTAGTAGCATATGTCAAGAAGGGCGAGCTTGAACCGTTCTACTTCAAGAATCCCATCAAGGGATTTGACAAGAGAGGACGCAAGTTTACCCCAGGTAACATCAAGTTATTCAACACAAAGAAAGCACAAAATGAACGCACAGTTATTGGTAGTAGTGGGCAAGTATACACACTCACAGAAGACTCGTGTAGCTGTCCCGGCTTCACGTATAGAGGTACCTGTAAACACATGGGCCAACATGGTTGAACACCTTAAAGGCCTAGCATGATTCAGCTACAAGGACTCAGCAAGCAGGACGTGCAGATCTGTAAGCTGTTATGGAACTGTGACAGCATTGAAGCAGTGGACGCTATGGTTAACGCCATGCCCCCTGCGTATAAGAAGAGAGCACAGAGCATGCGTGAGCTTATGACAGCAGCACAACTAGATCAAGTAGAGGACATTGATGAGAACATTACAGCATATCTGCAGCGTATTGCTCGTCTGTAGCACTGTTGCAGCTACGGGCTGCGCTACACACGATCGCAGGGACACAGCATATGATCCAGACCTGAGACGAGGTCAGACCTTGTTCGATCAGATTCCCAACTGGGAACATGCAGCACAGAAGATCTGTTGTGGACATCTGAGATCATGCGGCCCGGGACAATCGCCGAGGTGTTGAGAGGCCAGTGGTGGTCATGGTGGGGCCGACCGGTATATGCACAGTATGTTAGTATGCGCTAACTAACGGCTATGGGGTCTAAATCACCACCTTGAAAGCATAAGTACTCCACCCTAATTTTTTACGCAGCCAATTTTTTCCAACTTCAAACTCTTTTTCTACTATGAATCATTCACTCACGCATAGAGACATTGCAGGTGCTCATCTCTCACCCGGAGATCATTGCCTAGTCACTGAACACAATAGAATCATTCTAGCTCGAGTTATCAAAGTCTACGAGTCTAGCAATCAACTGCAACTACAGCCATTAAGCAGTGATGCAGGTGGTCGTAGAAGCAAACCCAGTCTAAAACCCATTCGTCGAGAGTGCTACAACGTGTATCGCATAGCAGATCAAGAGATCACCATGAGCATACTGCGAGGCGCCATTTAAAAAAACTGCTGCCAATTTTTTAGCCCTGTACTCCCATTTCAGCTGCTAAATATCTCATGCGAATCTTATACAACATGTTAACACTGGCTCCTGCACCCTTGTTCTTGATACTAGGCATTGTCAGTTGGCTCACACCCACGCACATGTGTAGTTCGGGTTGGATGATCCCTGAAATGGTTGTAATGTGGTTTGTAATGTGTCTAGCTCATTCAACACCGTGGATTCTACGAGCTCAACAATTCTACCTTACCCGGAATTGAAAAACAGCAGTGAAATGCACCTTGTAGCACTGCCCACGATTCCCAGTAGTATATGGCCAGTATGTCCAGTCTATCTGCGGGACACCATACTAGATCGTGTATCTGTATCACGCCCATGGGACCTCGGATCACTACTGTGCAGTTATATTCACCTGTGCTAGCAATCAAAGTTAACATACATCTATATAGCTTCTAGCGTGTAAATATCACATGCTGTATATTTTGCTCGTAGATGCCAACTCTTCCATGGAGTTTGGTGTTCTAGCTTGCGCAGAGATATACCAGCGTAGTCTAGGAGGCGAGATATATGCTGTTGATTTATCTGGACCAGTTGATTCTGCCACAGACCAAGTTACTCAGTGAGTGGCATCCTAGAGTACACTATTGGCCACGCAGCCATCCCATCACTGAAGAGGACATAGTCACAGATTGGTGGATACTTTTCAGCCATCATGGACTAGCTGATATATGGCTCATGCGTTATCCCGAACATACCCGAGTTTGCCGAACTTTATTCGACTAAAAATCTGCGCTTAACACTTCGTGCAAAAAAATTTTGCGCTCGGCTTCGCCAGGAATAATCTCGCCTTTGATAATCTTGAATAATTAGTGTATTAGGGGATATCATGACTGCTACACAATTAATCTCTGCCAATCTCGCTGCGCTATGCCTATTTTATCTAGTGTATAATCACATAGGTTGGCGCAAAATGCGTGACTGCTACAGCATGTGGTTTCGTCGGACGTATTGGACAGACTACAACACCGTGGAGTTCTTTTCATGGGCGGCCAAAGCTGCAATCATTGTTCCCGGCTTGATTTTTGGCATCAGCATATGGTGGCTCTACTTCTTTACCTTGGCAACGTCATTGACACTGATCTGGGCATCAGAGAAGAAACTGTTGCCCACCCTGGTAGGATTCAACACCATTTGGGCATGGATTTCATGCATGGTGCTAGCACAGCATTTGGTGTGATTATCTGTAGAGATAGTTCACTGAGTCAGGATTTTCTCTGAACACTTCCGCACCGTTTTTAAGGTGGAACTTGCGAGCCATTTCAGTCTTGGGACTCAGAGTCACGTAGGTATCAACTTCAGGATGTTCCTGCCGGATCTTTTCCTGTGCTTCCGCAATCAATCTACGTCCAGCACCCGCAGCATAACTCCAAATGGTATAGAACACCGCAGTATTGGTATGCACTGCCAGTTCAGCCAGCTGATCTACATTGTTGGGAATGCCATCCAGGAACTTGACGCATGTGACCGCTAGGGGTTCGTTGGTAGCATCGTCTCTCAACACAAATATCTTTGAGTTTGAGTTCACACGGAATTCGGGCGTGAGTTCGGGTCTCACAGGATCGTCTTTGATCAGTGTGAGTAGGTTGTCTCGTAGGTCGTTGATGATGTGTAGCATGATTGGTTAAGTTATATGCGTATTTATTGCCAGGATCAAAAAACGGAGTTTTTTGGTACAGGATCAAAAAACGGAGTTTTTTGGTACAATCATTTCTTGACTGTGTAAATATTATAGTATATAATTAAACTTATATCAACCACAAGGAGTCCAAATGTTCGGAACAAATTATATCGATAATGGTACCCTCAATTATCGTTCAGCAGAAGAAGTCAACTCAGCCATGGGTCGTGTCTACGGTCACATGAGCTTGGCAGTCGTAGTAAGCATGTTGGTCAGCTACTGGGTAGGCACCACGCCAGAGCTGTTGGCATTCTTTTTCACGGGTGTGCTAAAATGGATCGTGATCTTTGCTCCGCTAGCTGCCATATTTGGTGTTAGTTATGTGCTGGGAAACAATCCTAGCAAAGGTGTAGCACAGTTATGTCTACATGGATTCGCGGCTCTAATGGGCTTGAGCTTCGCTACAATCTTTGCTGTGTTCACCATGGGATCGATTGTTGGTGCCTTCATGGGTGCAGCCATCCTGTTTGCTGTGATGAGCGGCTATGGTTACTTTACCAAACAGAGCCTGGACAGCATGGGCAAGTTTATGATTGTGGGTTTGATTGCCATCATCATTGCCAGCATCGTTAATATCTTTATTGGTAGCACAGTGATGCAGATGGTTATTTCAGCATTGGCTATTATCATATTCTTGGGTCTAACTGCCTATGACACACAGCAGATACGTGAAATGGTTTCAGTTGATACAAACCCTGCTGTTGAAGTATCGGGTGCATTGACCCTTTACATGGACTTTATTAATTTGTTCCTAAATCTACTACAGTTGTTTGGCGGCAGAAAAGACTAGTCTAGCACGTTGGTCTGTTGTTCCAAAGAGAGCTCGGCGTCTTCCAGCTCTCTTATTTTTTCGGTGATTTGATCTATGAGACCCAGGTTGCGCAAGATCTTAAACACCACATTCTCTACACTCCACTCTCCAGCACGATCCAATCCAGCTCTGCGCATGACTGTGATCTTGTCTTTGACTGTTCGTAATTTTTCTAGATCCTTGCTTAATAGAGCCTGCTCTACCTGACCCAGCATGCTGTCTTTTTTAGCTTCCACTGCCTGATCATCTAGATTGGGTTCTGTCTTTTGTGGCTTGATCAACCATGTGCTTTTTACAATGCTGTAGACACCTGTACTGTGATGTGTTTCTGTTTCGCCTTGTACATAACACTCCACAGGCAGACCTTTGACTGTGATATCGTGGTATTCAGCCCACAGTGCCTTTTTGGCGGTAAAAAGCTCTCGTTGCTCATCTGTGACTTCACCTTCGATGATCACATGTAGATCAAGGTCGCTGTACTTGCTCCAGGTGTAGTTGGCGTTAGATCCTGTTATTGTGTAGTCTTTGATGTCTAGATCTATGCCCACGAAATCCACAAAGGCCTTGGCGATCTCTATCAGTTTTTGACGTACTGCACCATCTAGTCTGCCTTCTTGCCACAGTTTGGGATTTAGATCTGCGTTTACCGTGACAAAATCGTTGTTTGAAAATTCTCTTAATCGCACATCAAACTCCGTAGCGATTACGTTTGGGCTTGGCCACAGGACTTGCTGTTACTGTGGTCTTGGGTTCTTGGCTACCGCGATCAGCTAGTATTCGTCCCTTATGGCCAGTTGCTTTTTCTGCCGCATGTATGATCTCTTCTTCTTCGGGGGTATAAGCACTGATCACAGCATGTTGACCAGCAGGACCGTAGGGCGGTTCTTCGTGATTGGCCATAGCAACACCAAATCTGTAGACTTGATATCCATCTGAACTGGGCATGGTGGGAAACTCAAAGGCAGTGCTCATTACCCGACTCTTGCGTTCGGGCATTTCTCTCTCAATGATAAACTCTTTGGCTCTCATCCATTATTTAGCCCACATTAAGTGATAGTTAATCAATGCAGCTTCATCATAGAATTCCGCAGCCAAACGGCAATACATGTCGTTGCGTAACAGCACCAATTGGCATTTTTCTTTGGGTTGTGTAATAAGCCAATTGGTATGATCTACTCCTAGGCTTTTATGTACTTTGGGCCAATCTATTTCGATATCTTCATCTTCTGAGGGCAACCACTTCAACAACTCAACTACTTTATTCTTCATCTGTGTTCATGCTATTTAAAATTTCACGCAGTTTCGTACTTTCTACCTGTGCTCGCACCTTGGGTTTATCTAGGCTGAATCCGTCTTTGGGCTCTGCACGTTCCCAACCAGATTTGCTGTCATTGGGTTCTTCACGTGCGGTAAGTTCGGTCTTGCGTTTGATCTGCTCAATAATACTTGACCCGCCACGACTTGCACCATTTGTGCTTTCTTGTTCGTCTTCAGGCAAATCGCTGATCTTCAAACTTTCAAGATTAAATTCGAGATCAATCTTCATGCCCACACCGCTTGATGAACGAGTCTTCATTAACTGTAATTGATATCTACCACGCTCACGCATGGCACGACTGGTAAAGATACCAAACACATTATCAGCAGTTTGAATCTTAGATAATCCACCACTGATATGACTATGATCAAATTCAACTTCTTCAACAGCACCTCGATTCAACTGTGCCGCTGTCACAAACACACAGTTCTTTTCCACCGCTAGATTACGCAATTCTTCCGATACATACTTGTCTTTGATAAACAAGTCTGCTGGCGAAATCTTCTTGCTCAATGGCATCAATAAGTCCAAATAGTCAACCAACAATACGTCAACTTTCTTACCCACTTTGATTTCATATTCTTTTAGGTATGCACGAATGTCATTAGCAGTCTTACCACTTGGCATGTACTTGACCTGTAACAAGCCAGATTTCTTGCCGATGATCTTGACTTTCATTTCAACATCGTCTAGGTCCTTGAAGATATCTTTGGTTGCAATACCTGTAAGCATTGCATCAATACGCATTGACACTAGTGCTTCTGAAAGTTCTAGTGTTAGATAAACCACGTTCAAACCTGCAAGTGCAAAGTTCACACCTAGATTAGCCAAGAACAAACTCTTACCAGCACCTGATCCACCTGCAAAGATATTCAGTTCTCCTCGATTGAACCCACCAAATAGTCTACGATCCATGCTGGGCCAACCTGTGCTTACTTGACCGTTCTTGTCTTTAATGCCCATTAATCTTCCACGGGGATCAGCAAAATAGTCTGTGCCCATGTCTCGAGCAAGTCCAATTTGCACAGCTTCTTTGATCAATACTTCTACTGCACCGTAGTCATGTTTTTCTAATAAATCAGCCGATTGTATAATCGCACGTTCAAGAGCCTTGTGTTGGGTGAACTTTTCAAATTCGTCCATGAACCAATCCATGTGGCCTTCTTTGAGGTCTTCTGGTCGTTTAAGGTCGACTCTGCAGGTAGCATTTACCATTTCATAATCTGGCAACACATTATAGCCCTTAGCATATTCATGCATGAACTCAGCCGCATCTTGCAATTTACGATCAAACAGGCTGTGATCAAAAATACCTTGACAGCGAACAAATACTTCTGCATCTGCCAACATAAGTTCAAGATATAATTTTTGTACTTCGAAATCGTATGTTTTTATCATATATTATATTATACACTCTAGTTGAACACAGGTAAACCATGTAGTTGAGTCCAGGTTGCAGCATCATCAGCATCATTGACCATGGGCTTGCCTTTGATGTTTAGGCTGGTGTTAAGCAGCATAGGACAGCCAGTCTCTGCATACCAACGCTCTAACAGCGCACGGAACTGAGGATTGTCAGTCTTGTTAACCGTCTGCACACGGCTGGTATTATCCAAGTGTACAATGGCCGGAAAAGACTCAGATTTCAAACAAGGCGCAATAAATTGCATGTAAGTCGTTGATTTTGTTGGCATTTTAAAGTACTGATCTGCGAATTCTTCTAGAATTGCAGGAGCGAAGGGTCGGAACTGCTCACGGTGCTTTATCTGGTTAATTGCGACCTTTATTTCCGAACCGCGTGGATCTGCTATCAAACTGCGGTTGCCTAATGCTCTTGGTCCAAACTCTGCACGGCCACGGGCGAGACCACACATCTTGTGTTCTAACAAATGTGCAACAATGTCTTTGTTTTTGGTCTTATAACCTATGTCATATCCTAGATATGGGCCGGACCATGCAATGTGTTTTTTTCTATGCGCCAATACAGCACCTATGCTGCTGCCGCTATCTCCCGGAGCAGGCATGATCCACACTTGATCAAAATATTTGTAAGCTATGGGATTGGCTGCACAGTTTAAGGCACAGCCGCCCATCAATACTAAATTTCTACTTGAGCTAGATCTAACAGCCTGCTGAAGAACTCTCTCAAAGGCCATTTCGTAAACGGCCTGTGTGGCTGCTGCAATATCGTAAAAATCTTGCTGTGTTGTTAACTCAGGCCGCCACCATGTGCAGCCACGATGTAAGTTATGTTTGATCCTGTAAGCGTGTTCATAATCATCATTGGGTAAACTGATAAATTCGTCCAGCAGATCTCTAAGAAATCTTTTTGGATTGCCTAATGCTGCCATGCCCATCAAGATATATTCTTCTTCGTTGGGTTTTAGGCCGCAGCGTTGTGTCATTGCAGAATAAAACAATCCTAGACTGTTTGGATATTCTAGACTGTATCGTTGGTGCAAGTCAGTGCCAACCGCATCCCATTGTGTTAGGCATTGGAATTCACCTATGGCATCGATTACTAACACACAGGCTTCGTTGAACCCGCTGGTATAATATCCCGCAGCAGCATGTGTTTGATGATGCTTGAAAGTTTTAACGGGCGTTTGGATATTAAACTTTCTAAGATAGTCTTTTACGTTGTTGTCTTGCCATCCTTGCCCTGCAGTCAGCTGTCGCAGAGTTTTTAACCAAGGACGTTCGTACCAACACACAAGATCGGGTTCGCCAAATGTTCGTGCATGATCTACTAATTTTTGATCTAGATCAGGATCATTTTTCACTCCGCTGAATCTTTCACTTTCGCTGGCAAATATTAGTTTATCGTCTTCAAATACTGCCAACGCAGCATTGTGACTAGCAGCAGAGATTCCCCAGGTAATCATTTGTAAATGAAAGGATCACGTTCCCGTAATTCTTTCAATCTCTGTTTAAATTTTTTGTGTTCCAAATAGCTGTTTAAGGGACGCAGCACAAAGTCTATGATTCTTTTAAACATTTTCTAACCTCTCTAATTTGTGTTCTTGTTGCTTCTTGGCCATGTTGATTTTAATCTGTCCTTGCTGTGCTGTTTTTATTGCATCAACAATCACAAACAATCTGCCATATCTTTGAACAGCATCTGCCACATCTTTGACATCGGGATCCCAATTAGGCATGGCCACTGCCCATCCAAGTTCTGCTGCACGATCAAACAACACCAACCCTGCTCTATCTTGATCAGGAATTACAATAACTTCAGCACCTAGACTATTAATTATCCTACTTTGTTGCTCGGCAATCTCGTTGGTAAGAAGAGCTACACCATCAACAGCCAGGGCATCAAACGGTCCTTCACATACAAATATATACTTCTGATTTTCTTTTTGTTGATCAAAGTTGAATACAAAATGCGGGTGTTGATCTGACAGATATTTGGGTTTTCCGTTTGTGACTTTTCTTGCAGTATTACCTACAATGCGCTCTTCCCACTTAAAAGGAATGATAACACGGCTTTCGTATCCAGATGCAGGACTCCAGTAGAAGTTTCCATCAAACGGGTCATAACCTCTACTTACAACATAGGCAATTACAAGTTCTACTTCTAAGGATATATCTTTCCAGTATTTGCTGTTTACCCATTCTAACAAAGGCATTGCACCCTCTGGTAGTTCTTTGTCTGTAAACTCTAGTTTGATTTCTTGATGTTCTGGGCGATAATCATCGCCTTCAGTTCTCATTGCTTCAAAAACAAGTTCTTTGATTGTGTCCTCACTGCTGCCTAGCCATCTGCACAGCGTTTTCATTTTCTCGCCTATGCTACTGCCAGGTTGCCATCCAGTGGTAAATTTGCAATTAAAGCAGTTATAGACTATGCCATTGCCATCAAACCTTATGCCAGCACGTTTGCGAGTGTCTGGACTGTGTCCTCTGTGTTGGCAGCAAGGTGCGTTAAATGACGTCCAACCCGATGGGCTGGATTTAGCACGAGGTGGGAGCAGTGTTCGAAATTTATCAACAACTAGAGTCATACTACAAGTATACTATCTGTACAGTATCTTGTCAACGGTTCCTGTGTTGTTTGTTGCCGGAATGTGTTTGACTCTAAACCAATTGTACTTGCCTGTGACGTTTTTATATTGTTCTGTAAGCAGGTCTACTGTGGCCACAGTGGTCCATTTGGTTTCCCTAGGTGTGGCGCCTTGGGCGTCAAGACTGGCCTGTATCTCTACTGTGCCTGTGTAATTGGTTGTGTAAAATTGAAATGTATGTATGGGGTAAGCAGGAGAAGTGTTAGGCGCAGCATCTATGATTTGGCTGGTATAGAACGGAAACGGTTCAACAGCGCCTTGAGTGAATGGATTGGTATAGTTGAATGTATTCACTATCACACTATCTGCTACACCTCCATAAACATCACCACTGATTTCCAAGGTTCCCACAGTGTCATATTGACTGTCCATATACAAGGGCATTTTAGAAGTCACTGTGTAGTCTGTGCTGTCTACAGTGGATCTAACTTCTTTGACTATGCTGTAGTTATAGAATCCTGTATCAAGATCCAACAGTTCCTCAGCAGTGACTATCACAGTGACCTTGCCTGTGGCGAGATCCATAGCTGTGAAGTCTTTCTGTAGTACTAAATCTTTGGTGTCTTGGCTAACGAGATTAAATACCAAAGTGCTGCCAACGATGTTGCTGGCCTTTTGATCATTATTACGAACTTGGATGTCAATGCGATTATCAACACCACGAAATATTTTTAGATTTCTGTTATACACTCTGCGATACCTCTCAGTTGACCAAGTGTCCGTCGGGGTGGTAAATACATCGAGTTTGTTGACATACAAATAAACAGGATTAAATTGCATACACTAATGGACCTTTAGCAGTATTTATCGAATGAGAATAACAACTAACCTACAAGAAAATTTCCCTTTTATCAGCGTTATAGTGCATGTCAGCCATGAATATGTGGGCATCATTATTAACCAAGATGCTCAAGTCACTAGTATGTATGACTACTCCATGATAAAAACAGATGAGGAAAAACAGCGATTTCTAGAACTAGGCGAAGTCTGGTGGTGGGAGTCAAACAGGCAAATTCCTATCAACATTTTCTTGGCCAAAGAAGTCATTGAATTTCGATATGTGATTAGAAATTTTTCGACCAAAGATGTCAAACTCATGCATGGTCCTTGCACCAGTCTCAATGACATAATAGTCAAGCGAATCAAACGTAAATCAATCACCCTAGTTAGAAAGATAGTCTAACTGTACCCGTAGCTGATCTGCTCACAGATTAAATTCATCTGTACCACAATGGCCACGGCGTAGGCAGTGGCATGACTTTTCTTAAAGAAGTACTCATCGTTTACAGGCCTTGCCCATACCTCTGAATTGATTTCGTTCCACTCTTTCCCTATCAAATAACGTTTTGCGGGTCGGATCATTGCGAGTACTGCCGCCAATTGTTCCACACTCTGGGGCTTTGTTTGCCTTAAGATAGAACCATGCCCATTCACATGGAATAGATTCTGGATAAACTCTTCGTCTTGTAGTAGATCCCATAATGGTTCAGTCTCCATGAGCTGGATAAGATGTGCTTCGTCTCTGACACCTTTGTAGATGCCCACATTTAAAAAATCAATCTTGAAATATGCTTCTGCGTCTGTATGATCGTAGGGCACACTACAAACAGCTTCTGTAGCACTCGCAGGTACCCCATGCAGATACACACCTGTGTTGTGTCTAACCAATCGATCGTTGTCGATGCGACTGGCTGGTACATGCTTGAATAACTTCAGAGCATGATCTCTGTCTACAAAGTCTATGTCGATATCAGGCATTATTGCATCCTCGTAGTTTCGAATAGCAGCAGTGGCAGTGTTTCTGCAAGAAATTCTGCATATTCTTCTGCAGATTCTGCGTCGGCAAAGTTTGAAAATTTTACATACACACAGTGTTCTGTATCTTCTTCTGTGCTCATAACCTCGATATCGATGTCATCACTGGAAATCGGTTGTGATTTGTCTTCTTCTGTCACAGTATCTTGGCCTCCTTGATTACATCTTTGACTAGTTCGTGATCTGCTGGCAGTGTTTTAAATCTACGCATCCAAAACTGTGGATCTATTACAGGCCCGATAATTTCTAATTGTTCATCATTCATACGAGTCAACATCTCTTTGCCTGATCGGGCATTTAATATCATCCAAGGACTTACTAATCCTTCTTTGATATCGTGCGTGGCTCTGTTTAGATTTACATAAGCAAAGTAATGTTCCCACGCTGCCGAGTTTGATTCTCCCCAACTCATCATAGTCATGATACTGCGTTGAATGGCTCCGTCGGCGGGTTCTACTTTGATCAATTCTGCAATGTAGTTTTGATATAATTCATCCCTACACCAATGGTCCAGTTTGACTCCGCTTTTGACCACATAGTCTACGAATCGTTCAGGATAGATAGGAGCGGTATTAACCAAGAAACTGCCAAACTTCACAAAGGCTGTGTAGAAACTAGATGAAGCAAATTCTTCAAATGTCTTGGGCTGTTGTGCTTTTTGCGTGAGTTGATAGAATCTTTGGAATGTCAACAATCCCATTAGCACATGTTTTTCATTGCGACTGAGATGTCTACGTTTTTGTTCGCAGACATGTACTACCAAAGTCTTTTCTTTGGCAAATAGCTTCTCGCAGTGTTCGCATTTAAAATTTAATTGCATTGACTTCTTTTTTGTCCCACCCAAGGTTTTGACAATAGTCTTTGATTTCTCTGTCTGTGGTAATGATTGCAAGTGTAGCAAGGTCCGCTCTCTTCATAGTTGGAAATAAGTCTGCAAGGAATTCTTCTTTTTTATTCTTTTCTTTTTTTAAGGCAATCCATTCATGGAACTGTTTGGCCTTGCTTTCATGACTGCATGAAGCCAGAGTCAGCCATTGCAGTTTAGGATGCTGACTGACATTGGCCCAGTTCTTGTTGTAGTATTGATTAACTGTGAGCAGATAGTGTTCTTGTATTTCTCGGTCAGTGGTAGCTACACTGCTGATATATCTGTTGAGATTCCACAAGTCTCCTTTGATCTCCTTGCGGCCTTCTTCTGTGGCTGCATCCCAAAGTTCTTTGATTCCCTGATCAACACAGGGTATGATATCTTTGAATAGGTCTACGTGTTTATTTTTAGCCATGGTCTTTGCTCAAGTGATATACTATTTTAGCACGATCAAGAGCTTCTTGCAAGGCCTGATTAGTCCGACCTGCTCGAACTATTTCTTCCCAAAGTACTAGCTCATCTTTTAAAAATCTTTGATAGTCTCTGCCAATTTCAAATCGGTCGTTATGCGGTGCACCAAATTCTCTAGCATAGGTTATGCCGTCAGCTTTTTCGTAGATGTACGTTGCACCTGGTTTAAGATTGCCCATTTTTATATATTGCCTCAACAAATGAGTATTTTCCTTCCCACACATCCGGAACATCTTTCCATGTTTCATTTAATTGATCATCTGGCCATCCCGGGTAGTGCATCCTATCTTTGAACCACCAAAATAAATTTCCATTAGTCCAATTAGTGAAATAATTTTTAAAAAATTCTCTAGTACGGGGTGTGCTAAATTCGTCTTTGTCATACATAAATTTTTTGTCTTTAGCAGGACGTTGATAGTTTAAACTAATAAAACAAAATTTATCTGTATAAGAATTTAATTTTTCAGCTACCCACGGCAAATCTTTATCGGGGATAGTCTGTAAAACTTGACTGCAAATGACTCCATCAAACTTTGTTCCTTCTGGTGGAGGATTTTTAAATTCTTCAATGCAAGGATCGTATTTGTAAACAGTTACTCCTAACCATTTATCAAAGGTAGTCCACTGTGGCTCCTCGTCACTTAGTGCGTAAGGCAACGGGTCTGTGTATTGAAGTCCTTTCCCGCACCCGTAATCTAATATAGTTTTAGCATTGTATTTTACAACTAGATCTTTAATCTGCTTTTGATACTTAACAACGTCATAGCCGGCCCAAATATTAGGATTATTTTTTTGAAATTCTGTACCTAATTCTACAGACTTATCGTAATAATTTGATTTCATGAATTGATCCAGTTTATTGTTGGCACTATAAATTGATTTATTGTCATTTTTATTATTGTTTCTTTATTGAAAAATGTATTATGATTGTGCGTTACTTTTTCCCAAGTCAACGTATCGTATTCTACATATTTAAAATTATCAATGTTATTTCTAATTATTTTTAATTTGTCATCGATGTCTGGTACTGTATCATAACTTTGATCAAAGAGATTTTCAAAAGTTTGGAACCCTAGATCTTCTAACTCTTTTAATATTCCAGGTGCACCTATAACCATAAATGGATGATAAAATGCCAAAGGCTTATAAATTTTTTCTGTTAGAAACACAGGCTTTAGATGACTGTAATAGCTTTCTAAAGTTAAACTATAATAGGTGTCATCAAACCAGTCGTATCTAATTTCACGGACTCCGTTTTGTGTTTGAACGTGCCCTTGTGCGTCTCCTGGAAGAAATATATCTTCATCCCAGTAACTATATAATGCGTTATCTAATTTATCACGTAGTTTGTTGAACACATACGGTTTCCACTCTGCTTGAGCACCGTGGACGTTACGAACAGGCATCAAGAATTTTTTATTGTATGTTTTTTTAGGAATATAAGCATTGATATTATTATTGAGCCAATCCCAACACGTATCTATCCAAAAAAAGTGCGGCGTAAAAATAACATTGTTTGATGGGGTGTGTACTGGTTTAGATCCGTAGATGAACAATATATTTTTATCTTCTGAATACAAATCAATCCAAGGATCTGCAAAACTTTCACCGTTTAGATTTACAATAATTTTATAATCGTGAAACCATTGCGGATATACCTTTTTTCTATAATCCTTTGGTTCTAAAGTAAAAACAGTGTCTGGACTATATGGTTTCGTTTCATTAAACTCTTCTATGATTAGATCAAAATCTTTCGCAGCAGCCTGTATAAATCCAGAAAGCCAAGGACACAGATGTTTTTTTCTAAATTGATAAACAACAATTTTACTTGTCATAAGTTTCTAAATTCATAGTTAGTGACTTTGCTTTGATATTTCCGTCTACTGAATAGAAAGGATGTAATCTAGCAACCGTAGGACTATAGTGAGTTATATCAACTATATTAGTTCCTATTAACCAATCTGTTGGCAGGAAGCCGTTAACTTTTACCCAAGTAACAAGTTTCTCTGCCGCATGCGGTTTAATGATATAAGCATAGGCACCCATAGTATGCCACCCAGCAGCAGTTTGTCCTAAGCCACCACCACCTTGGTGATTTTTAATATTCCAAATTAATGGAGCATCATTTTCATGTTCGTTTATCCAACAGTTATATGAATTTTTATATGGGTTGCCTGAATCTAATTTAATAATATCATCAAACGAATCCAACACATTTTCTGGAAGTGGTTTAATAAAATACCCGTCGTGTTCTAATATAATATACGGTATGTTATCTTTGATGCAGTCGAGCCAAAGATAGTAGTGACTTAAAAAACATCCAACTATCCCAACTCGTCCTTTTTTAAATTTTGTTAACGGTTTTATGTTCAAGGAATCTAAATGAAAGTTGGCATCAAATCCATTAATAGCATCAAAAATTTCAACGGGCACTCCAAACTTTGCAGCCTGTGCTATACAATCTTTAGCAACTCTTTCAGATAGCTCATTGTCTTTTAATGTTATTATTTTTGCTTTCATTATTTTTCTATAATAAAAATGTATTCACTTCCAGATATAACCGGACCTTTTTTTGGAATACGTGTTAACGGCACAGTAGTGGCTTTAACAATTTTTCCATCTATAAATGTTTCTAATTTGGTTTTCCACCAGTCAAAACTTTCAATAATTAAATGAGCATTGCGCCCGTCTGGCAAATGTTTTTTAGCAGGATAGCTTGCAATCAATAAAAATGCAGACTTAGTGAACAGTGTATTGATAATTTTAAGAGTATGGTCAATCATTTCAGGCTCCACATGTTCAAGCACATCAGTTGATGTTAAACAGTCTACGGCAGTTGTTGGAATGTTTTCAAATTCGGCAACCCCTGGATCATATCCAACAGCACGTATATTATACTGTTCAACTAATAAGGGAAGTAGTTCACCGTGACTGCATCCAAAATCTATTAGTGATGTTGGGGTGTATTGTTTAAGAAATTTTCTAATTTTCTTTAATTTTTTTTCACCTGATGCAATGAATTTTGTATTTGTGGCATGCATTTCCTGCAGTTGCCGTTTGTAGTCATCGTTTATTAATGTCACTTGGCGTGGCCTACTGTTTCACGTTCAATATCATTGTGGTCAAATTCAGCCCAATACAATTCAAAGGCAACGCAGTCAGTGACTGCTTCAAACTGATGATATTCTCCAGGAGCAACCTTGGTATACTGCCCGGCAGTTAACACAGTTTCATCTATAAGATCATAATTATTTTTCCATACACGGATAATCATCTCTCCAGATTCAACAAAGAATCCGTTCCATTTAAATTTGTGTTTGTGCTTGGAACACACCCCGCCAGCCTTGGCTTCAATACGATGGAACTCAAGTACACCGTTGGCTTCTAGCAATTCTGTCTGCCCCCATACTTTTCCTGCTTTCATAGTAACTCCTTAATATGTGTATTTAATCAGATCAATTTGTGCAGTTGTAAAACTTCACTTTGTCTGCTAACTTCCTTGACAAAGAACACACAAGGCGGATTAACCTCTTCGCTGAGTGGCACAGTTAGTAACTGCCCGTTTTTCATTTTAGGAAAATACCAGCGCACATCTTGATAGATATTGACGATTTCTATGGGCATGAATTCTGCCCTAAATCCTTTGATAGGATTGAACACCAACGCATCAAACCCGCGCTCATTGATTGAAGTCAGGGGTAATACTTCGGGATCGAGTCCGCAGTCTTTGTCGCCTACTACCATGCACCAGTCCAAGGGCATTTGTACTTCATAGCCTCCTATGTTCAGTACGATGGCGGGCGAGTTAAACGATTCTAAAAATATCAGCGGCATAAAAAAGAAATCCGGTTCTTGAGGATTTGAATTATCTAGTACCGAAAATCTTGTATCTTCATCTACCTCGTCCGGTAGTTCGTTTAAATCAAATGCTTGATTGTTTAGTGTTAATATTCTCATGTAGTTCCTTTATTTTTTAATCCATACGTTGTTTGGTCCGACATCGAAATCTTTGATCATTTCTTTAATAGCCTTATTCACTCCAGGATAGTCTATGTCGTGTCCAGTTAATAGTCCGTTCTTTTTTAATTTAGGAGTATACGCAATGATATCTTTTTTAACTGCATCGTATGAATGGTCTGCGTCGATGAATATTAGATCCATTGAGTTATTTGGTAATTGATCAGCAACGTCATAACTATAACCTTTAATGGGTATCAATCTGTCTTTGTATTTCGACTTAATTTCTTCGTTGTAAAACATAGAAATATCAAGATCAACAGCGTGTATTACTAGATCATGAACGTTGTCTAACAAAAAGAAAGTTGTTCTTCCAAATTTAACACCTACTTCTGCTATTGTTTTGAAATTATTCTTTTCTATTAGATATAACAGGTATGAACCTCTATAGTCTTTGCCCTCCCAAGGGACTGTCATAGCAACAGTTAGTCTATCACGTCTTTTCATATATTAACCTTGGTAATGGTAAAGGGGTATTTGGCCTCTTTATAAAACTTTTTTCTTTCTGTTAAGTGTCGCTTGCTGTATTTGCAGGCGCTGGTTATGTCCCAGATTTCTACGTGATCTTTGTCTTCTGCTTTTCTAATGCCTCGCCCAATGCTTTGTATAACGCGGACAAAGCTCTTTCCGGGTTCAAGAAGAACCAGATTAAAAATCCTTGGAATATTAATACCCACAGCGGCCACACCATAAGTCGCCAAAATAATCTTGTCATCACTTGTTTTAATTTCATCATATTCTTCCTTGCGATCATCCAACTTCATGCCGCCACTGACAAACACTGCTTGAGGTAGTAGTGCGATTAATTTGTTACCGGTGTCGATTCTGTTGATCAATACCAAGGTATTACCACTAGCAGATAACGCACTAATCTTACTAGCAATCCATTGTAATCGTTTGTCGTCTGTGACAAGAAATGAGTATTCATCTTGGAATGAAGTAAACACCTGTACATCATTAGTCTGCAACACATTGATATTCAATTGTGCCAGCACACCTTTTTCTTGCAAATCATGTGCGGACACCTGATTTATCACAGGTCCTATACTGGCTAATATACCTTGAAATTCCCACTGCTCCTTGGGCACAGTTCCAGTAAGGCCCCAGCGTATGGCGCAGTTACGAAAGTTCTGTGTTAGTAGTTTAGTCAGCACTTCGGCCTTGGCTTGGTGAACTTCGTCAACAATGATTGCACAGACACCTTCGCAGAATTCTGCCAACGTCATGGTGGCATTGTCATAGCTTTTTTTGTCTAACACGTTCAAACTCTGCCAAGTACATATGGTATGTGTCTTGCCTAATTCTTTTCTGTCACCGAAGTATACCCCAACATCTAGTCCTAGATTACGATAGTCCTCTTCTGTTTGAACCACAAGACTCTTGTTAGGCACAACCACCATTGTACGTCCATATGGTTCACACAAATGACTAAGCGTAGCTGTGGTAATTGTTTTACCAGCGCCAGTAGCAACTTCTTGTAGGGCTTGCGGATTTTCTAAAAACTTGTTGATAACTTCGTACTGATAATCTCTCAGCACAATAGGTTCTCCTGCCTGCTGATGTCCTTTGGGCCAAGTCTTGCCAAGATCGGCCCAATAATTTTCATCGATAGCAGCAAATTTTAGTTCCTGATGTGGCCTAAGATCTTCAACTTCGATGTCGTATCCCTCATCCTCGATCACTGCTAGAATCACATCAAGATGTGCAAGATATCCGCTGCCGCCGATATTGAAATAGGTTTTAGTTCCATCCCAACGACCTAGTTTATATGCAGGCATGTGGCGAGCATAGGGTAAATCGAACTTTAATTTATTCACAATTTTCCGTCGTGTTTCAACTCGTAATCCGTCTACCTTGATGTTTACTTCATCTTTGATTGTTAACTTACAGTTCGACAATTTTTTGTCCTTTGGTTTCTGTTGGTTTAGTATCACCGAGATACACTACACAGGGATGACACATAAACCAATCCCGTGCCATGGTATTTGTTGGTGGGAAAATGTTGTTAGTAACTAACAGTGTAACATCATTGCTTGACTTAAACAACCACTTGGCTGGCTTTGATTCAAATATTAATATCCTGCCAGTTTCGACTTTGCCGCCAACTCCTGCTATCTTGATCCAGTCATTCAAGCCAGTAGCGGATTCTTTGTTGTCTCTAAAACACACCTTGATTTCTTCACGGCTGACACCACTTTTCTCAGCATCAGCTACAAAATTCTGTAACCATGGCAGTGTGGCGCTGCTTCGATCTAGTAGCACACATATTTTTCCGGGACAAGATTTAGCTAACTGAAAAAACTCTTGATTGGTTTTCATCCAGAAACTGTTTTCTTGGCTGGCCGCGATTTTTTCCACTAAATTTCGAGGTTTTTCTTGGTATAAAAATCCCATACGTTTAGCCAATAATAAATCTTTACTGATACTACCAGCTTTGTTACTTTGCCACCACTCCGCTGTTTCGTCGCTGGCGTTTTTTAATTGAACGCCATATGTTCCAAGTTCGCTGGATGGTATAGCATCTTCAGAATTTTGCCAAATTTCTTCTACATCCGACAACACATTCATAAAAGTATCGTCAATTTCAAAATTATGCTTACAGACAAATTCGTATAATGTGATTAAGTTATAATGATAAAAATCCAAGCGTCTGACTTTTTCATCAGGATCCCAAAAACTATGAGCATGCAGAGTTTCTCGACGTTCGATTTCATCTTCGAACTCTTTTTTCAACTGATAAGGAAATTTTAGACAAATTTCCAGTTTGTTTTCACACAGCTCTACATATATGCTTTTGCTGAGATCAAGAACTCGAAATCCCTTACGCCATTTGATATCTTGCAGTTGAGGTCTGTAGTCAAACCCTGCCACGGCTGCTATGGTCTTGTATTTTTCCAATAATTTTATGAGGAAATTTGCCTGATTTTTAGTAAGCTCGCTGCCATTGATAATTTTTTCATGAAAACTCGATATAGGCGAGAAATCCTGACCTTGGATTGAGATTTTCTGTTGACTGACCCAGTGGTAAAACTCTGTGAAGATGTCTTCGGCAAATTCTGATGGTAGCATTATTCAAGTATACAGCCTTGATTTACGGTTGTCAACTGAATAATCTAGAAATCGGGGTGCCTTGACGTATTTCTTCAACGGTCCACTCAGTGTGGCATAACTTCACGAACCATTCGGACCTGTCAGGCACATAAGGATCGTCCAGTTCCGACCATTTGATGCTGAGGTCCGCAGCTAGACTAGATGAATCACACAAAATAGGAACACCATTTATAGCTGCTTGAACAGCTGGTCCGCTATTGTGGTTGATCACGCAGTGATAATTGTAAAAAATATCAAAACTGTCATAGGTATTAGGTACAAGTACAGGTCTTTCTACTTCTACTCCAGACTGTTTGAATGGGAACGATGACCGAGGATGATACCGCACACGGATTCTTCTATGAGTATGCTGTTTTATTTTTTCAATGGTGTTTGCTACCCAATCTTTCATGGCAGGCATGCCTTGCCATTGAAGACTTTCTTGATGTTGACAAGCAATGAGTATTTCTCCACGACGTGTTGTAGCAATCGGTTGTAGGTTAACACCTAATTTTTCAGGCCTATCCGAGTCGAGGTCGATGTCGTTGCTAAATTTGCCAAGATTATTAATATGGTCAAGGCTGATCCGCCAAGTTTCACCTCTTTTTAGATTGCCTACTTCTATTATTAGTACAGGCTGGTCTTGCTGCTGGCATCTTTCATAAATCAGTTTATTTTGTCGCATTCTACCTGACCATAACACCGACCATATCACCGAAACATCTTCGTTGTTGGTGACAATGTCGTGTCCTTGTTGTCTCAACCCGTGTTCAATTGCATCAAACACTGGGGGACTGTTCAAGGCTCCGTATTCTCGATATAATCTGAAGCGCATAATTTTAATAAATAATCTACGTAGTTAATGTTGCTATATATTTATAGATCATGAATAAGATACAAAAAAGACTGAGTAAACTATCAAAGAACACAACCAACGCATTGGTAATTGGAACTGCATTTGGCCAATTAGCACAGCTGTTGGACTTATATTCAACAATCTTTGTTGTGAATGAAAGTGACACAGGCTTAAAAGCAAGAAATCTCATTTATAGGCAAAGTATTGAAAGATTAGATAGCATCGTAAATGTTGGAGCAGTATTTTTTGACATCACTCATATCGATAAATTAGAAAGTCTGCAGACATTTTGGAAAAAAAATAACTCGTTGATATTCATCGAAGGCGGAGACGCTCTGCCTAGAGAACTTTCAAAACCATTATACGATTCAGGCTGGCGCTGCACAAGCCTCCAAGGAATATTTCACGTATGGGAAAAACAACAATGAAAATAGCAGTAGTAACTACCTTTCATCCAGAAGGTTTAAAAAAATACGGTCAGAAGATGATAGACAGCTTCTGCGAAAACTGGCCAGAGGAAGTAACGCTTCATATCTATCCCGAAGAATGTAATCCTGCGATTAGAAATCACAATCATGTTACATTAAAAAGACTAGAAGAAGTATCAGAGCTTAATGCATTTAAAGAAAAGTGGCGAGATGTTCCAAAGGCCAACGGAGATGTCAGCAACGATCCTGTAAGATCTAAAAGACGTGATTCGGGTAAAGGATTTAAATGGGATGCTGTAAGATTTGCTCACAAAGTCTATTCGATCTTTGACTGTGCTAGAACCACAGATGCCGACATTTTGTTATGGATGGATGCCGACATGATCTGTCACAGTCCTATCACAAAAGAAACGATTTTACGCCTATGTCCAGCAGAAAAAGATTTGTGTTTCCTAGGAAGAAAAGGAAAGTTTAGTGAGTGTGGGCTATATTCTATGAATCTTAGATCGCCGGCTGTACAAGAATTCTTAAAACGTTTTCAGGCGATGTATGATAACGCAGAAGATGGCATTTTTAAATTAGCCGAATGGCACGATAGTTTTGTATTCGATGCTGTAAGAAATTATGCTAGAACAAATGAATTAGATTGGAGCGGACACCTTATTACCGGTGAGGGTCATCCGCTGATCAACAGCGAATGGGGTGCGTACCTCGATCATCTAAAAGGCAAGCGCAAGGATTACGGTAAAAGTCTTGTAGCAGATTTAAAAGTTAAAAGACAAGAAGGATATTGGCAATGAACGATGGAACTCGACATGCGTGAACACTATGGATGGCAATTTCCTGACCTCGAAACACACTTGCCAAGAATGTTAAAGAAAAGTGTAGACAAGGGATTACCTGCTGAATATCAAATTGCGGTACGACAACGCAGTATTGAGTTATGTAAAAAAAGAGATGTGGCCTTAGACGTCGGTGCTAACATAGGATTATGGAGCCGTGATCTTGTAAAAAGTTTTAACCGAGTTATAGCATTTGAACCCGTCAGCTTGTTTAGAGAATGTCTAGAAAGCAATGTAAAGGGAGAAAACTTTGAAGTACTTCCTATTGCTCTAGGCGATAGCGATACTCAAGGGACTATGATTATTGCTGAGGACAATTCAGGGCATAGTCACCTTGATCCTACTACTATCGGCACAGGCAATGTACCAGTTTTTCGTCTTGACAATTTAAATTTTAATGAAGTTAATTATATTAAGGTTGACTGCGAGGGGTATGAATATCGCGTACTGCAAGGCGCAGAAGAGACAATCAAACGCTGTAAACCAATTGTTGTAATAGAACAAAAATCACACGATGCTTATAGCAAACAGTATGGACAGTTTGCGGCAGTTGGGTTATTAGAGTCTTGGGGTATGGTTAAATTGGATCAAGTACGTGATGATTGGATCATGGGCTGGGACAGTCCGGCAGAAATTAAATTTAAGGATTAAAATGAAACAAGTACACGGTTTGTGGTTCCCAGATTATGATACACATTTTCCTAGGATGCTGGAAAAGAGTCTTAAAAATGACGGAGTAATAAGATACCAATGGCGGGCTAGAGATGCTGCGGTTGCCGCTTGCGATCAACATAGAATATGTATTGACATCGGCGCCAATGTTGGATTGTGGGCCTGCGATTTAGTCAAGTCGTTTGACCAGGTGATTGCGTTTGAGCCTGTGGCTGAATTTAGAGAATGTTTTCAAAAAAATGTTGCTTCTTCAAATTACGTTATTCACCCAGTTGCGTTAGGTAGAACTGAAACAATGATCGAAATGAATATCGTTCAAGGAAACACCGGCCATAGTCATATAGATCCAAAATCTATTGGCAAAGGAACGATTCCGCTTAAAACTTTAGATTCTTTTAATTTTACAAATATAGATATGATTAAAATTGATGTCGAGGGATTTGAAGAAGAAATTCTTGCTGGAGCTATGGAAACTATAGAATTTAATAAACCAGTGATTGTAGTAGAACAACAAAAGCATGAATACAAAGATGCAATAGCTGATAAGCCATCTATAAAAATATTGGAATCTTGGGGATACCAAGTTATTGATCAAGTCAAGAAAGATTGGGTCTTAAAATACACAGGCGTTCGCGCATAAATCTCCACGCTTCGCCAGCAGCAACTTCATCGTCATTCCAATGACTTTGGCTTATTCTATGAATCCACTCTGACCTATCATGCATGGTCGGAGTTTCAATCAAACTTAAATCTGTGTCGCACACAGGCCATGTCTGACTCTGTTGAGGAACAGGATCTGTAACAAACACCGGAACTCCATTAATTAAACTGGCAATCCCGGGGCTACTGTTGTATGTGATTGTTGCCCAGCAGTTTTTTAAATCTTGTAATATACTTGGGTTAGTACTTACATGATACTTTTTCGAAAATTTTAAATGATCTTGCCTTCGATCCCCTGGATGTTTTCTTACTACTATTGGTCTATTAGTATATTGTTTAATTTTTGCCACAGTCTGATCTAACCAATCCTGCACATTACTTCCACACATACTCCATCCGTCCACACGCTGCAAACAAATTAAAACATGTCCGCCAGCAGGGCGCCAGTCTAGCATATGAATACTTAATTTTTTGCTGATTGCTTGCCACCTCGAGGTATCAAGTTTGTTATCAAAGTAAAATCCAGTGGTTGGAAATATGCCGTTAAGACTGTATCGAAGATAGTAATTTTGAAGATCTGGATTCGAAAATTGAAAAAGATTGCTGTCGATGACTACAGTATTAGGGTTGGAATCTAAAATACCACGTCTTAGCAATAAGTGAGGTCTAGAAATATCCTGATGAACAAATCCCTGTATGACTGCTACATCGCTGTTAACGATGTTAACGCTTTCAACGATTTCAACAGTGTCGCCGCAACGCTTGGCACCTTCGCCAAAGCGTTTTAAAACAGCTAACTTGATTGCGTTTTTATTCTGCGGAACTGCTGCTAGATATATTGCTATTTTCATTTAATATTGACCAGGCGTAACCATTACGCATTTCTTCTTCGGTAAATTGCGAATATGCAAGATGGGCTGCCCACTCTTCCACTTCATCAAGTGTTGGGACTTTGAGTTTTTCAATTTCAGTTAAACTATTGGAACATAATAAATGTGCGGCATTTGGACCCAGCGTGATAGCAGGTTTGCCTAGTAATAATGCTTCAGTGGCTGCGATACTATTAAATGTAACCAAGCAATGTACATCTTGAGATAACGCCATCGCCAGGGTATCGTCGTGCATTCTAGTAGATCGACTTTGTTTTAAACGAACAACGATATTTCTATCGGTGTGATTTTTTAGTGTGGCCATGGTTTCTTCCATCCATTGATCTAAGTCCAAATCAAAGAATTTCATAACCTTGGCACTTGGCGGGCATAATAGGATGTTACTGCCTTTTCTAAACTTGCTTGGTCTCCATCCAGTGGCAGATAAGCGATCTCGTGGACGAGTAACTATGGGATAAATGTTTTGCAAATGATTTTTAGTTATTCGATGATATAATTTTCGTTTGCCGTTGCCAAAATATCCAGTGTCGATATAATAAAAATCTCTACCAGTATCCCAGCAGGTATGAATCTGTTTACGTTTGGCAATTCCTCGAATTACCACAGGAGTCATATTGCTTTCAATCATGTCCCAGGTAGTTATTTGGCCACCCGCACCAATCATAAAATGTTCTAACATAGGATCGTATATATTTCCTTTTCTAGCGTATCTGAATTCACTGTCTACAGCAAATACTCTTTTTGGAGATAGGCTCTTATTAATTTCGTCTATCAAGTCTTGTCGAGTAACAGTGTAATATTCGTTGTTTGAATCCATTCTGTATTCTATCATCTTATCAATAATATTATTCATCTCGTCTGGCAATGTAGTAAACTTATGGGCAACAGTTGGAGAAATCAATGACCGTTCATACTGATTTTTCTCTTCAGCCCACTGATATCCGTATTCACAGAATTTATAATTATCGAACCAAGGTCCACCTTCCGTATAATGTATGGCTTTGGGCCGTCCGTCCTTGGGTTCGTGATACCAATTCACCAACCAATTATATTCGTGTGTTATCGGGCCAATCAGACCATCAGTCAGCCATTGAAATCTATGAAAGAACTGACCGGTATGTTGTTCACTGCTAACAGCCTCTGGAGTTAACACACGATTAGCAGGATGCTCGCAATTCCATAAAATTAAAGAACTCCAATTCTTTCTTGGATACGGCAACTGTTTACAGCCGTCCATCTTATCGCCTTCTGGCGGTGTATAATCGTGTTGCACACACATCACAGCATATTGGTCTTGTGCCTGTTTAAAAATTTCTTCTACATCACACTGGAATAAAAAATCACAGTCGCAAAATATTGCCCATCCAGTATATTCTGTTAGATGAGGGACAAGAAATCTAGTGAATGTAAATTCTGTTGAACTCAACGCATCTGGTTCTCTAGTATAAATTCCTGCTTCTCTTAATTCGGATTGTTTGAGAGGAATAACTTCAACACCTCGGCTTCTAGCCTTGATACTGTATTCACATATTCGATATGCGATATCTTCTCGTGGATCATATCCAACAAAAACTTTCATAAATTTCCTTGTATCATTGCTAATGCAGCACCAGACCGTAGTTCGTCATTATGGAATTGGCCATATGCCAAGTGACAAGCCCAACTATATAATTTATCGTGATCTGGGTAGTACGGCTTGTCGATTTGATTTAGGTCTGTAGCTGCTACCGGCTTGGCAGCATTACAGGGTGCTAGTACGAACGCAGGGTAGCCATACATAACAGCCTCTGTAGCAGCATTGGAGTTAAAAGTTACTAAGGCAAATACATCATCATCGAGAGCTTGCTTTAGAGTATTACCGACGGTGCGATCAATGCGCTTGGGAGCTCGTTCTCGTATCTCTATGGGCCTATCTGTGTATTTCTTAATTGTTTCGACAGTATCGTTGGTCCATTGTTCTAAGTCTACACCATAGAATTTGCAGGGCTTTTCATCAGGTTTGGCTATTAAAATCTTTCTTCCTGATTTTTTCCACGGCTCGATAGTTTTATTAAATCGTTTCCATCGATCGTCAGGTCGAGAAATGATTTCATCATGTTGGAGATTATTTTTTGCAATCCTATGCCAGTATTTCCAACCGTTGGGATTTTGTGAGTTAACTTCATTGCCGAAATACCCAGTATCCATGTAATAGAAATCTCGACCTTCGTCCCAGCAGCGTTTCATTATTTTATGCTTTAATATGCCTCGCAGTACAATAGGCTGATTGGAATTTTCGTAAACAAAATCATCTGTGGATGTTGTTTTTCCTCCGCAGGATCTTGCTAATTTTTCTATGTATTCGTCTGTGCCATCTTTACTTAAGAAAACCCAATCTTTCATTTTCTTTCAATATCCTCTTCGATGCATCGTTCGCCAAATTGAATTTCAATAACTTTCAACGGTGTACTGCCTTTATTAACTAATTGATGCCATTCCTCTCTACCGATATATGTCTGCATGTTTTTCATCACAAAGTTTTTCATCACTGTATTGTCATCTGCATCTAGAGTATTAATTGTCGCAGTTCCTTCAGTTACAAACCAATGTTCATAACGATATTGATGGCGTTGCATTGATAAACTACATCCAGGATTAACTGTAAGCTCTTTCACTTTTATTTCTGCACCGTCTTGGTGTAGTACACGATAGTAACCCCATGGTCGTTCTGTTTTAGGAGCTTTCCATTCTTGTAGAATCCACGAACTCGAATTCATTTTATTTTCGCCACCAACTCCAAATACAAATGATAGATTAGAATCTATAACATCCATTTCTGGAATATTATCTTTGGTTCTGTCGCCGCCGTTGGCAAATATTAATTCAGCATCAGGATAATGTGCTCTTGCTTGTTGAATAAAATGTTTTGCTGATCCGTCATCGTCGTCAAAGGTATAAACTTCGTCGACCATTGATAGATTGTTGATAATGCAGAGTCGTTCATTCCACGGCATAAAGGCAGCGCCTTTTTTACGAACGAGCCAATCATCAGAATTTAATCCAACAATTAGCATGTCACCTAGAGTTTTTGCAGCTTTGAAGTAGGCAATGTGCCCGGAATGTAGGGGATCAAATCCACCAGTGATTAAAACTATTTTCATGCAGATATTTATCTGCGTATATTATTATAATTTTAAAGTGTGGCGTCTTGGGTTTGTAATTTCTCTCGCCAAATTTGGATAGTAAGATCTAGTCCAGTATCTAAATCCATTTTTGGACTCCATCCTAACAATTGTTCTGCCTTGGCAGGACTAGAATTTAACACCCAAATTTCTCCATCTCTCTTTGGCTTGGTGTTCCAGTTGACCTGTCCATTCCACCCAATCTTTTTTGCTATCTTATCGACGAGATCTTTAATTTTAAGAGCATTAGCTGGTCCTGTACAGAATATTTCTCCACGAGCTTGTTCATGCTTTTCAATAACAGTTTCGTATAGATTAATTAAATCATCAATCCAAAGAAAGTTACGATACGGTTCTCCGTAACCTAGATTAATTTCTTTGGGATTTTTCAACATCTGTGAAATGATTTGTTCTACTACAAAGAAATCATTATCTTTACGACCGTAGCTGTTGGTCTGTCTAAATGAACAGAATGGGAAGTTAAATGAACGCTGTGCATACTCTAGATATAATTCACACCCTACTTTGGCTACAGCATATGGTGCATTAGGATGTTGTTTAGTTTCTTCTGTAAACACAGGTAACGTGTATTCTTTTCCGTCACGAATTAAATCGCTTTCGGGTTGCCACCCATATGTTTCCATAGTAGAGCTAAAGACAAACAATTTTAGATTTTTTAAATGTCTAGCCGATTCAACCATGTTCACAGTTCCTACATAATTAACACTGCTGAAACTTGTTTGCTCGTAGAAACTTTTTTCTACTTCGGTTCTTGCGGCTAAGTGAATGATAAAATTAGGATCTACTTCTTGAAGGCGTTGATCAATACCTTCTTTATCTAAAAGATCACGATCTAGATCAAAAATTTGGTATCTAGATTCAAGTTTGTTTTTTAGATATCCGCCGATAAATCCCGACAGTCCGGTAATAAGAATTCGTTGCATAGTAATAGTCCTTTATATTATATCACGCAGATATTTATCTGCGTATATTATACAGTATTTAAAGACTGGCGTCTTCTAGGCCGGATACTCGTAGTTTAACGATATTGCTTAAATGCCATTGTTTTTGATCAAGTGCTTTGATAATGCCCAACCATTTGTTACGTAGCAGAGCAAAGTCGTTGATGATCTTTTCAAAGTCTACAACGTCAGCTTCACCTTCCACAAACTTTTCACAGTCCCTAGAAGATAAAGCACGTTGATAGTTTTCTAAATACTTGCGAAAATGTTGACTACGCAGTCTACGAAGTTCAATGTTTAAGTACTCAAGGATACCTTCAATTTCTTGAAGTTGATTAAAGCGTTCTTCCACGATGCCGGGCATCTGCGAACTTGCCTTCTCGATGTTACCCGCTATGCGGACATCTTGTTTTGCTTCAAGTAACTCAGCTTCATAATAGGCCGCAGCATCTGGAATGTTGCTTATATCTTTACTAACCTTGTCGTACCAATTCATTTATTCCTCTTCATCGTAGCTGTCAACATCTTCTTCGATTTCTTCACCGTCGATGGCGTATGTGATAGCTTCGTCAAGAAAAGGATCGACTCCTTGCAGACTGTCCAACACACTTTCTTTGATACCATAATCCAACAATGTGTTTACGAAATCAGTGGCCACATCCGGTCTTTGTTTTTCAGGAATATGTCCGATTACCACATGCCATAGGTCAGCAATTAAATCTTCTTTCATTGAGCTTCCTCCAAGTCTGGTTCAACTGTAGTAGTTATCTCAGATGTGGTAATTTCACCATGTTTTGAAATGTCTTCCATGGCAATGTCTAGACCGTCTTTCTCATTGCGTTCCCAAGCCTTGCGGAACTGCTTGATGATCTCACCGTCTTTGGTAGTGTATACCAGGCTGTTACCTTCTTTCTTGAGCATGCCTTTGGCTTCAAACAAGTCAACTAATCCACTATATGGACTCATACCTGTTTCATAAGGAATCTCAACCTGCACACTTTCAAACGGCTTGGCATAACGAGTTTTCATGATCTTACAAGCTGCACGGATACCTTGCACAGTTGTGGTCTTATTTCCATCAGCATCAAGTTTCAGTTTCAATTTACGCATAGCAACAACGATCGAACTTGCGTAGATAAAACCTTGACCGCCTGAAATTTTATCATCAGGATCGAACATGTCTTGACTTGCGTAGGTGTGATTGGTACATACCATTCCAATGTTATATGCTCCAAACATGTTAACACAGTTACGAACCAATGCTGTGAGTGCTTTGGGTTTACGACCCATGTCACCTTTAAGATCCCCGGCTTGAAACTGGTTAACATCGGTGGGGGTCAGTAACATTCCAAGACTGTCAATAATAAACAATACTTTAGGACGCTCGTCTTCAGGCATTGTTTTGTACTCTGCAACAAATTCTGTAATAGTCTTGGCCACATCATCAATCATGGCCATGTTAAGTTTCAACAACTTGTCTGGACTTGTATCAACATCAAGTGCGTGTAGCCACTTTTCGTCAAGTGCATTTTCTGTATCAATTAAGATCGGAAAGATGCCTTGTGCTTGTGCATTTTTAACTAGATTACCTGAACAGATAAAACTCTTACCTGCACCACTTTCACCTGCAAACACAGTGACCTTGCCTAGTGGAATACCTCGCTTGAAGTCTCCGCTGATAAGATAGTTTAATGCGTAGTTGTTTGTACTAACCCAATCAGTTGGGTCGTTAAAGCCAATACTTAAACCGTCAATAGATTTAGTAATTGACTTTCTAAATTTAGAAATATCAAATGCTTTTGCCATTATAAATCACCCTTTGATAGTTTCTTCGGGCTTACGACAATGTCTTCACGACCAATTGCTGTCAGCCATGTGTTTAATCTGTTAATTATAACAGAATCATCCTTGGGATTGTCAAATCTAATATCGATATCAGCAACGGTATCACCTGTTTGATCTTCTCTACTGTTAAAACTCAGAGAGAAGTTCTCATTAATTTTTTGTGTTCTTGCCATTATATTATGTCCTGTAGAGAAATAGAGTGTGAGTTGCCCCACACTCTATGTTTAGTCTTACTGCTTTTGACGATTGCGAATCATGGCAAGGATGTCTTGCGCACGACTGTTGTCACCTGCGGGTGCTGCGGCAGCTGGAGCAGCGATTGCCGCTGGTGCTGGTGTATCGTCAATGTGTTCATCAACTGGAGCAGCGGCTGTTCTCGCAGCTGGCTTGTTAGGATCACCAGTGGCTTGACTCATACCTGCTGGTTTGAAATATTGACCCCAACGATCCATGTCGTAGGCTTCACCATCTACGGAAGCTTCAAACATTTCTTTCATGACCTTGAGTTCTACATCAGTGGGTTTCTTTGGTAAGAATCCGCTGAGATCAAACAGACCATTTGCTGTTACTGCTGATGATTCAACATCTGTCAGCGAACGCTCACGTCGGCTCCACTTTGAAGTAGAGTAGTCAGCAAAGCCACCTTTTGATGTCTTGGCAATACGGAAGTCTAGACCTTTCAAGAAGTCTGTTGGCAACTCATCCAATTCTGGATCCATCAATGCGCTACGGATGATAGCGTAAATCTGAGGTCCGATGATAAATCTACGGATAGGATTGTCTGGAAGTTTGTCTTCCTTGAGTGGATCTTCAACCACAAAGCCTTGAAAAATGTATGAACGCTTTTTCCAATACTTACGACCCATTTCCTCAAGTGATTTGTCTTTGAACCAACCACGTACTTCAGATAGGATCGGACATGCTGTACCATCGTTGTACATTTCCACACACGGAACCTGTACCTGTACTGATCTGCTGTCTGTTTCGCCCTTGATGCCAGCGAATGGCAATTTGATCATTGCACGTTCTACCCAGAAGAATGTGTTATTGGGATTGCCATCAGGTAAGAAACGTACGACAGCTTCTTTGCCTTCTTGCATGTTCCAATGTGGGTAAATTGCGTTGTCTCCACCGCCGGTGGATTGTCCTGTGGACTTTGATTGTGCTTCTTGAAGTTTCGCACGGATTTCTGATAATGTTGCCATTTTAAATGCCTCCTTGTGTTATGCCTAAAATGTTTATATGCCTTATGCACATGTTTTATTATGCGCTTTTTATTTATCAAGGTCAACGATTATCTGCGTATTTTTTGATTTTATTTTGCCAAAAGAAAAAGTGGGTCATGCCCACTTTTCCTTGTACTTCGCCATTGCCATTTGTCTAGCTAGCCATAATCTAAACTTCACATAGTCTGATAGTTCATCACTTTGAACTACTTTACCAAACTGTTCACTGCGTCGATTACGGCCAAAAGTAACCTCATCGTCTATTATGAGGTCACTGTCGTCTAAATCAAATTTACTTTGCTGGAGTAGCTGGCTTTGCGTCTGCTTTAGGTGCGTCCTTCTTTGCACCGTCACTTTTTGCAGGCTTTTTCTCTTCCTTCTTAACTTCCACTTTAGCTGGTGCGGCTGCTGGAGTTGCCGGTGCTTTGGCTGGCTCAGCGGCGAACACAGTTGCGGCAAACATTGCGGCGATTAGAGTTGCGATTGTTTTCATTTTATTTCCTTTAGGTTAGTTTGAAACAAGTACCAGTCTATAACAGTTACAGTTAGCATCAAGAATTTGTTCATAATGATAACCATACGGCACAGATGGTTGGGTGTTAGGATACACTATAATTGGTGGCTGCTGTACTATCACGGGCTGTGGTCTTGTGATCACATATCCCACTACGCCTCCTATCACAAGCGGCGCAACCCAATCGTATCGATTGTAATAACCATGATTCTGACCATGATGATTCCGATGATTCGGATTTGCCTGGCTTGTCCCACTTACCAATATCAAACTCGCAAGTGTTAAGGTTTTTAGCAGTTTCATACATAATGTCTCCTAGCATATATATACAACGCTTTAGAGACAGGTTTCGTTGACAGACAATTTAGCCAAAAGAAAGGGCACCTAAGTGCCCAATCTAACTGCGACGAAACTTGTTAATAGCCTGCTAATTCTCTAATACGAGCTAATTCTGAAATCTGCGGATCTTGCTGTTGTGGAGCCATACGCTCGACCATTTTGCGAGCCACATGTTCTGCCTGTTCGCCAAACTTCTTGCCCACCATAGTGCATACGCCTTCTGGGCCTTTGGGGAATGTGCCTGAATCACGGTCATAGAAACTATGAATGAATTCTGCAAGTTCCTGCACATTCATTTTAGATTGCATGCCTTTTTGTGCTAATGCTTTAGCACTATCTCTACCTGTGCGGTTTGGATTGTTGGGCTTTTTAAATGACGACTTTTCATCATCAGTATCCCATGGAGGTGAATTATCATCTTTTTTAGGATCGGCTTCTTCCATGCCTAGTTCTTTTTTTCTACGTGCCAGACCAGCGGAACTAGTTGGTGATTTAGTTCTTTCATCTTCAAGATCCTTTAAAGTCATCGGATCGTCACCTTTTTGTTTGCGTAGATATGCAGGAACATCACTTTTATTTGGACCGTCAGCTTGCATAGATTCCTGTGGCACTGGTTCTTCTGCAGGCACAGCCGCTGCTGCTGGATCAACTGGTGCTGGTTCCGCTTCCGGGGCAGTTTGGTCACCTCCTTGGGCTGCTTCCGGGTCATCCACCATGTCGCCAAAATCTAACTGTTCTAGTGCTTCAGGTGCATTGAATTCCAACCAATCTTTGACCAGTGGTCTCACACATGCATCTGGATCTTGTGCTGCTTGTTCTTTGATTCGTTTGTATAGTTCTGGATCTTCAATCAATCCTTTAAGGCTTTCGATGGCATTAGTGCCGTCAACTCCAGCCGGGAAATGTTGTCCTACCAGTTCTTGTAGGCCTTGTAATGCTGCTTGTTGTTCTTCGGGGTCTTCACTGGTCACTGCACTATCTTCGCCTAGGCCCATGACCCAGTTTTCAAATTGAGCAAATGGGTCATTGTCTTCTGTTTCAACCGTTAGGTCTTCGTTGTTGATTTCTTCTTGTGTCATAGCGACTAT
>Ga0209191_1000424_pt1 | contig 33335 bp, 27 predicted proteins | sample S_130626_EF_Meta_FD_187320 | JGI IMG/M metagenome (GOLD analysis project Ga0209191, IMG submission 187320) | Freshwater microbial communities from Lake Simoncouche, Canada to study carbon cycling - S_130626_EF_MetaG (SPAdes) (version 2) | ecosystem: Environmental > Aquatic > Freshwater > Lake ...
CCAAATCCAAGCGATCCAAATCCAAGCGTTCCAAATCCAATCGATCCAAATCCAAATCCAAATCCAAATCCAAATCCAAATCCAAATCCAAATCCAAGCGATCCAAATCCAAGCGTTCCAAATCCAAATCCAAATCCAAATCCAAGCGTAGCAAACGTGGTGGTTTGACTACATCCCTAACCCCCAGTGCATTAACTGCAAATGTAGCAAATGGAAAGGCAACCCCCAGCCCAACCCCTATACCTGTGACGACAGTTCCACAATTTTCAGGAGCAAACAGTGCAAGTGCAAATGCAGCCAGTGTGAAACTCAATCATGGAGGAATGACCGCATCCACGCAGGCCACATACGATAACACCAAAGCCGCGCCAGCGAACTTTCGTGTTGTGTAGCGCATTGAAAATAATAAAACCAAATGCAAAATAAAATTATATTTGGTTTTTATAGTAGTGATAATCATAAACCATACAATAACAACAAATGGAACAAATGGAACAAGAAGAAGTAGCAGGAGGAGCAAACGCTGGATTAGGAGCAGGGGGAGCACTGAATGAAGCGGTGTTGTCAGCAGCCGCAATCGCAGACCACTTCGGGTTTTCCCCGCCGTCCAAAGGAATAACGTATGCGCAAGTGTTTTTGATTGTGGCGTATTTCGTGGGATTGGACCTTGGAATATCTCTCCTCATTTACATTAAGAATATCAAAAACAACTGGCCATTTTACAAATGCAGTGCGAATTACATGATGTTTGCATGGTTTTTCGGCTACGACACCGAAACCAATTTTCAACAGTGCATCCACTCCATGCAGTCCAGCTACATGACGGTTTTGATGGAACCGGCCAATTATTTGATGTCGGGAATAACAAGCAGCATTGGCGGCCTGTCGTCCAGTTTGAACGATGTCCGCCAATTCATGAACAATTTTAGAGTCAATTTGACGGGCAGCATTCAAAACATTTTCGGCGTGTTTCTGAACATGCTGACCCAGATACAACTCATGGTCATCAAAATCAAGGACATGATGGCCAAAAACATCGGCATCATGACCACCATGATGTACACGTTGGACACCAGTTTGCAAACCACGCAAAACATGTGGGCTGGCCCAATTGGCAAAACCGTGCGCGCCATTTAGGAGTTTTGTTTGGGTTGGGCTTTAGGCGGAGAAGGGGTTATTGTTATTGTTATTGTCATTGTTATTTGTTTTGCACAAAACCGAAAAACAAATAATGACATTTAATAATAAGAGAGCATTTTGAGAGATGGAACCCGACCCAGCACGCCTGGCGTGGTTGAAATACTTGTACACAAATAAAACGCACGACGATTTTGTGCATGCCATACTGTGGACCACCATTATCATTTTTTTATACTGTTGCGCGGGAGCGTATTTGAAAATCCGGTCGAATTTGAATTTGGTTCGCACCAATTGGATTAAACTCAGGTGCAATCCGGCATACATTCCATTTGCGGGCTTCATCATGAAGCCGACCGGCATGACAAATGACGCCTACACGGCAGCGAATTTTGAGTATTGCGTGCAAAACGAGTTGAAATCCATTTCATCCGATTTCATGGAGCCGCTGTATTACACGCAGTCGGTTGCAATGAGCACCATACACGGAATCGCAAATGCGCTGAATGACCTGCGCACATTGATTAAAAACATTCGGGACGCGCTGTCATCCATCATTGCCGACATCATGAGTCGCGTGCTGAATGTCATGCAGCCGGTGGTCGGACTCTTATTGAGCGCGCGCGACATGATGGGTAAAATCCAAGGCCTCATGACCGCCTCGCTGTACACCTTGTATGGAACATATGACTCCATACAGTCCGGCTTGAAATCCGTTTACGAAATAATTGTCATCATTCTGATTGCGATGGCAGCCGCGATTGTGGCGCTTTGGATTGCGGTGGCGATTGCGACGGCATTCGGCCCGTTTGGAATTCCCGCATTGATAGCTGCAACCGCCACAGTGACAGTTCTGACTGCCATTTACATTGGGATTGCTGTGCCGATGGGCATTATTGCGCACTTCTTGGCCGAAACCATGCACATCCAGGGCCTATCGCTGATTCCATCTTAACCAATCCAATTCTAATCCAAATCTGAGATTGAGTTTAGGAGGAAATGATTTATGACAAAAAAATATTTATATTTTTAATATATATAATCGTAAATTCAATACACCCTTCTGTCATAAGAAAATGGAATTAAAAGTTCTCGGATATCATGCACGCATTGAGCTGATTGCGCTGTTTGTGGTCATTGGCATAATTTTAGGAGCTCATTTGTTCTGCAGCTGCACTTCGTTTTCCGTGGGCGGCATGCCGTCCAATGTGGGCAGCGCAATTAAGGAGGCTTTTACGCAGCAGCTGGGTTCGGACGACTACGGCGCTCCCATCAATTACCAAATGGATTCCGGGCTCCCCCGCGGAGGTTGGGAGAACGCGGCGCGCAATTATGCGAAAAATGTGGGCAACCAGGACAACACCAAGTCGGGTCAGTACTACAAGGGCGGCCCCATTCCCCTGCCACCCGGCGAACTCCTCATTTTTGCCGACAATCAGGTGAAGCCCGAGTGCTGCCCGAGCTACTACTCCTCCAGCACCGGCTGCGTGTGCACCAGCCAAAAGCAGTGGGACTATTTGAACGAGCGCGGCGGAAATCGCACCTTGAGCACCGAGTTTTAAAGACCCCGCATGCCGGATTTTGTATATAATTTAATAATTGTAAATTATATAAACAACTCATCGAGTGTCAATGCCGCCCAGAACGCAAAAACAAAGAAATAATAAAACATTAAAAGCTAATAACAAGTATGCTTCAGTAAATCTAAATGTAAATAATAATGTTCTGACATATGAGGCAAAACTAAAAAATACAAAAAATGTTAGTGCGGTTCATATTCATCAAAATAAAAATGGTAAACCGGGCCCAATCCTTTCTTGGATCGCAACAACGCCTCGATGGAAATCAGGAGTTTTACAAAATAAAAAAAACATGAATAAACCGTGTTGTTCAAACGAAAATAAATGCAACTTGACTGCCCCTTTGGGAACAATAAAAGTTAAGTCAAATAGTTCAATAAAATCATCAACAAAACTTCCTAAAAATAAAAAATGTAGTGGTGCAAAACCCGGTGCAATTTTAGTAATTCATGGAAAAAAATTTCAGTACACGAGAAAAAATAGAACCTTATCGAAGGGCAAACCCGGACTTGATGTTATTAAAACAAGTAAATTCATGTAATAAAAATTTAAATCATTTATTGTTTCTTTCCAACCATTTTCTAGATTCCCATATTCGTCGGCATTGTTTAGGAAGTGATGCGGATTTAATAAAAATATTTATGAATGTTATAACAATCATAAATATGAACGACACCGCACCAACTGCATCGTATGTATCGTCTGCCTCTTCAACCCTGTGCGCTCCGGCGTTGACGTATCTCGTCATTTCACTGGCAGCGCTCTTAGTGTCCTGGTTTCAAAATATCCAAAACACAAAAGTGTATTGCGTGGGGCAGGTGTCTTGCCCGGTGCAAAACACAACCTATGTTTTCGTTCTGAAAATCATGTGGTTCCTGTTTTGGACATGGGTGCTGAACTCCCTGTGCGCCAAGGGCTACAAAACCGTGGCATGGATACTGGTGGCCATCCCATTTTTGGTGTTTTTCACGCTGATGTTTGGATTGGCGAACATGATGGCATCTGGGTCGTCCGCATCTGGGCCAGGGCCAGGGCCTAGCCATGCCATGCCCGCTGCAGGAACAACTGCATACAATGGCAAATCATCTAATAAATTGGCACCCAGCTTTGCAGTCAACAATCCTCCAAACGAATACATTCACGGAAACAAAGGCGACAAGGTTGGAGTGTATCCCAATGAAACCAACACGCAGTATTCCAGTTATGCAGGATATGATGCCAATTTGGACAATCGGTCCAAATTTTTAGACCGCGAGTCCAAGGGAAATGTTCAGCCAATGCCAACGCCACAGCAACAGCAGCAGCAACAGTAAACCGGTTAATTTCTGCGAGTTTTGCGTCCCTTGCGGCCTTTGTTGTGTTTTCGGCTCTTCCCTCCTCTATTCGGGCAATTGCGTTGCACATGTCCAGTGGAACCACATTTAAAACATCTCCGCCTAGCATGAGACACAAAATCTGACACCGCAGGGTTTAGCCGAACCGGCACAGCAGGCACAAACGCTTGCACCGAAGGGTTTAAAGCGGGACGGTCATAAAATCCATGCACAAAAGTCGCCGGTTGGGGTCCCCCCCTGAATGCATGTTGTTGCATCAAGAGGTTCCTCCGATGCATCATGTCCGATGCGGTGTTGGAATTCCAACTTGCGCTGGGGTCAAAATGCATGGGAACAATTGGGTCTCTATTCCAACTGGCATTCGGGTCAAAATGCATGAGTCCATGCCTCTTACGCGACTTCGATAACTCCTTGTGGACATCAGGTCCATTCCACTTGGTCTCGGCGAATATGTTGATTGGGCGTTTCTTTATATTGTGCATGGTGTTGTGTTTCATCGTTTGCTGGTGTTGGTGTATGTGGTGTGTTATTGAATGTTATAACATTTGACAATATTTTAATGTTAAAATGTTAAAATATAAAAAAAAGTTTATATTTTTACTAAATTTTACTAAATCAATTCATTTCATGTCATGTCATGTCATTTCATTGGTTCTACAGGTACATGTTGATGTTGGGACGGTCGGTGTCGCCCTTTTTAATCAGCTTGTCCACCACCTCGCGATTAACCGTGTAAGGGAATGACACCTCCAGCAACTGCTCCTTGTCTTCAAACAGCTGCGTGCCGGGGCGCATGAGGCGATACAGGTTCAGCTTCGTGTAAATGATTTCCAAGCAGCGCTTCAGGTTGCGCACGCCTGCTTCCTTGTGCGTGTGATTTTCCACGAGGTATTCTATCACGGAATCGGGAATGACGATGTCGCCCTCTGCGAACGCGACCTCGCTGCGAATGCGCGGAATCAGGTGGTTCTGTGCAATGAACGTCTTGTCCTTGGTGCCGTAGCCCGTCGTCCTGATTTTGTACATGCGGTCCAGCAGCACGGGATTCACGCGGCTCTCGTCGTTGTAGCTGAAGATGAACAAGCACTTGCTGAGGTCAAACGCCACCTCCGAAAAGTACTTGTCGTGGAACTGCGAATTCTGCGATGTGTCTGTCAAGTGGGTCAGAATGCCAACGATTTCCTCGCCCTTGGACGTCTCGCTGATTTTGTCCAGCTCGTCAAAGTAAATGACGGGATTGCTGGATTTGCAACGAATCAGAATGTCCACGATTTTGCCCCACATGCTGCCCTCGTATGTGTAGGAGTGTCCTTCCAGGAAGCTGCTGTCAGTGGCGCCACCGAGCGCAATGAATGCGAAATCACGACCCAGAATCTTGCTGATGCCTTCCTTGACGAGCGACGTCTTTCCCGTGCCGGGTGGTCCGTGAATGGCGACAGCAGTGCCAATTGCGGCGGGATTGGCAATCCATTGCCCGACCATCTGCATGATTTGCATCTTGGCGTCATTCAGGCCGTACACTGCGGTGTCGAGTCGAGTTTTGGCTGCAGTCATGAAGTCGTGGCATCGGTCTACGCCGTCCGCGATGGTCAACGGCAGCGTTTTGTTTTTGCCGAACGGAATTTGCATGAACGCATCCACCCAGTTCTTCAGCTTGCAGTATTCGCCGCATCCGGGTTCCATGTAGTGCAGCATGCCAACCTTGCGGATTGCAACTGCCTTCATGTCGCGCGGGATGTCGGATTCCAGCAGTGTCAGTTTGTATGGCTTCTCAATTGCGGTGACCTTGGCGACTTCGTTCAATTCGTCAATGAGCGCGCGCTGCTGCTGGATTGTCAGGTTTTTTTTGAAGTACTCCAGGTCATTGGTGGAGTTCTTCTTGCGCAGCAATTTGCGGAACTTCTTGGAATTGGAGCGCTTTTGCTTGTGCGTCAAATCGTCGATTTCCTGCCTGATTTTGTCCTCGGATTGCCGGAGCGTTTTCAGTTGATTTGCCACAATCCGGTTGGTTTTGTCCTTTTCGAGCATTTCTTCGTAGGTTGCGCGCAACGATTGCAGCATTTTCATTTCCTCGATGAATTTCTGCTGCTTGGCCTCCATTTCGGCTGCATTGAACTCCTCCTCATCACTGTCAGACGACGATGAGTAGTAGCTGTCATCATCATACTCATCGTCCTCGTCATCGAAGTATTCATCGTCGTCATCGTAAGACTCATCTTCAGAATCCCCGGGAACGTAGTCCTCATCGCTGTCATCTTCGTCATTGACTTCTTCGTCGACAGGAATGATGCTTTTTTTCTTGGCGGCGGAAGAGGCAGACCCAAAATCGAGCCGCTTTGATATGTCGGTCTGCGGCTCATTTGATTTGGCCTTTGGTTCAACATGTATGATGATGTTGAAGTTTTGCTTTTGCTTCTCTGGCTTTTCTTTCTTTTCATTCCTTTTTGATACTGCTGCGCTTGACACTGCTGCGCTTGATACTGCTGCGCTTGACACCGCGATAGGTTTTTTGGGTGCATTCGGCGCAGTTGGTTCCTTCGATGGGGTGGCAGGTGGGGTGATGAATGCATTTGCGCCATTTGATTCGATGGGACTCATGCTTGTGCTTGTGGCTGAAAATGCAGTGTCAATGATGGCTTGTGCGATGGGATCAGCTTGCGCGTTGAGGTCAGCTTGCGCGTTGATATCAGCTTGCGCTTGCGCGGTCATGTCAGCTTGGATTTCAGAAGCAGTTGTGGCAGCAGATTTCCTCGTTGATTTTCTTTTTGATGGGGCTTCGAGCTGTTTGACCTTCTCTTCCATGTACTTCGATGGGAACAAATCAGACAACAGGCGATTCACTTCCAACCGGTCATATGAATCCTTGCCGCCTTTGCCTTTTTTGGTGGGGGAGGTTTTGCTCTTTGGTTCTTCTACAACAGCACCACCACCAACAGTGTCAGCGGCAATATTGTCAGCGGCACCAGCAGTCGCAGCAACCACTTCATTTTCGTGTTCATTGTCCGTGGCATCGCTTTCCGGTGATGACGGGGGGTGAGGCGCATTCGGGGGATTGCTTGAACTGCTTTTGTAAACCCGCGTGGCATCGTCTTGCTTCTTTGCTTTGGTGGCGTTGGTCTTCTTCTTCGGAATGGTTGAAATGTTGATGGGCATCGTTTGAGTTGTTCTTGTTGCTTCTTGTATGTCAGTGCATTATGTTTATATTTCATTTTCTGTTTTCAATTTTTTTTTTAATTGTCATAATGGAATGAAATAATAATGCAAATCCAGACCATCCGAAATGAATTTCAATAAAAATTGATTGCAAAAACAATCTAAATATTATTTAGTTAGTATAAGGAGGCTTCTATCATTTTAAAGACACACCGACCGACATCAATCAATCAATCAATACAATGGCAACAATGGCAACCAAACCTCGTGTATCAAAAATTGTGGGCATTCAGTTTAGCATGCTGTCTCCCGAAGAAATAAGAAAAGGGTCGGTCTCGGAAATCACGAGTCGCGACACGTTTGTGGGAAATAAGCCCGTCATCGGTGGATTGTTTTGTCCGTACATGGGCGTGTCCGAACCGGGCATGCTTTGTCCCACGGATGGACTGGACTACATGAACACGCCGGGTTATTTTGGTCGCATTGAATTGGCAGCGCCGGTGTTTTATTTCCAGCATTTGGCCACAGTGCACAAGATTCTGAGATGCGTGTGCCTGAAATGCAGCAAGTTGCTGATTAACAAGGATGCGCACAAGCAGGCGTTGAAGATGCTGCCCGATGAGCGCTGGTCCTACGTGTTTGGCGTGGCGAACAAAGTCAGGCGGTGCGGCGATGACAATGAAGACGGATGCGGCTGTCTCATGCCCAAAAAAATCAGAAAAGAGAATTTGGCCACATTGATTGCTGAGTGGGAAAGCGACGGCGTCAAAGGCATGTCCGACGAGGATGCCAAAAAAATGAACATGCAACTCACCCCAGACATTGTTCTGAAGATATTTCGCAGGATCAGCGACGACGACGTGTCGTTCATGGGATTCAGTCCCACATTTTCACGCCCCGATTGGATGATTTGCCAGGTGTTGGCGGTTCCTCCGCCAGCGGTGCGTCCATCCATCAAAATGGACGGCGCCCAGCGCAGCGAGGACGACCTGACGCACATCATCGTGAACATCGTCAAGACAAACAAAACGCTGCAGGAGAAAATACGGGACGGAGCGCAGGCCAACATCATTTCCGACTGGCACACGGTGCTGCAGTATTACTGTGCCACACTGGTGGACAACAACATTCCGGGCGCGGCGCCGGTGGCTCAGCGTTCTGGCCGTCCGCTCAAGTCGATTAAGGAGCGTTTGAACGGCAAGGGCGGCCGTGTGCGCGGCAACCTCATGGGCAAGCGCGTGGACTTTTCGGCGCGTTCCGTCATCACGCCCGACCCCAATTTGTCGATTCGAGAGCTCGGTGTCCCGCTGAAAATCGCGAAGAACATCACGAAGCCGGTGGTGGTGAACGACATGAACCGTCGCATGTTGACCAAGCTGGTGCGCAACGGACCGGAGGAGTACCCTGGAGCGAAGATTCTGGAGCGCAAGGGTGGCGAGAACATTTCGCTGAGATACGCCGACCGCGACAACATTGTGCTTTACAACGGCGACATCGTGCACCGCCACATGATGGACGGCGACGGCGTGCTGTTCAACCGTCAGCCCACGCTGCATCGCATGAGCATGATGTGCCACATTGCGCGCATCATGTACCAGGGCGACACGTTTCGCATGAACGTTGGCGACACCAAGCCCTACAATGCCGATTTTGACGGCGATGAAATGAACATGCACATGCCGCAGGACGAGGAGGCGGAGGCGGAGCTGAAGAATCTGGCAGCCGTGCCTTACCAAATCATCAGTCCTGCGAAAAACCAGTCCATCATCGGCATTTTCCAGGACTCGCTGCTGGGGTCATACCGTTTGACCCGCCCGGGAGTGTCGTTCACGCCGCGCGATGCCATGAACCTGCTGATGGCGTATAACGGTGTCAACGAGGGGCTCTTTGCGGCACACGCGGACCGCATCAGCAGCTTTCAGATTCTGTCGCAGATTATGCCGTCAATGACAATGAAATACAAGACCAAGGGCTTCGGCGAAAACGACGACTTTGCCACCTCGGCGGGTGTGTTGGAAATCGTGGACGGCAAGTATTTGCGTGGGCAGCTCGACAAGGACGTGCTCGGCGGAGGCAGCAACGGGCTCATCACGCGCACCTGCAACGACTTCGGCAACATGGCGGCATCCGACTTCATCGACAATCTGCAGAACATTGTGACGGAGTACATGAAGGGCAGCGCTTACAGCGTCGGCATCAGCGACTTGATTGCCAATCGCAGCACGAACGAGCAAATTGCGGAGTCCATCACTTCAAAGAAGAAGGAGGTGAAGAACCTGATTGACCAGACGTACCTCGGCATCTTTGAAAATGCGACGGGCAACACCAACGAGGACGAGTTTGAGTTCAAGGTGACCAATATTTTGAACAAGGCCACGCTTGATTCGGGCAAAATCGGGTTGAAGAGCTTGGACAAGGACAACCGCTTCGTCACCATGGTCAAGGCGGGTTCCAAGGGCAGCGATTTGAACATTTCGCAGATGATTGCGTGCCTCGGACAGCAGCTCATTGACGGCAAGCGCATCCCCTACGGGTTTGAGAACCGCACGCTGCCGCACTTCACGAAATACGACGACTCCCCGGGCGCGCGCGGCTTCGTGGAGAACTCCTTTATCTCAGGACTCACGCCGGAGGAGCTCTTCTTTCACGCCATGGGTGGTCGTGTGGGTCTCATTGACACAGCTGTGAAATCAGTGACATGGGAAACGCCAGTGGTTGTCGTTGAAAACGATGAGCCCAAATACGTCAAAATTGGCGAATGGATTGATGCACACATTTCGTCGTCCTCATCAGTGCAGCGCATGACGGAGCAAAACATGGAATACATGGAGCTTGAACATCCCGTCAAGATTGTGACAATGGACTATGATGGACATGTGTCTTGGGAAACGGTGAGTGCGGTCACGAGACACGACCCTGGAGACAAATTGTACAAGATCACGACTCACGCTGGGCGCTATGTTACCGTCACCGCAAACAAATCGCTACTGGTGTGGAATGCGGAACTGGGTCAGTTTCGTGAGAAATACACGGATGAAATCAAGGTTGGCGATTTCGTGCCAGTGGCAAAGAAAGTCAGTGGGTGTGCTGCACTTGAAGTTGAATCCAAATTGGATTATGAGGCTGGATTGTTGGTTGGAGCAGACGTTAATCTGGAAATCAACAACATTCCGCCACATGCTTATGTTGCCAGTGTAGAATTTATCAAAGGCATATTGAGTGGTTATTTCTCAGTGCATGGAACAGTCAATGCCGATGCAATTGAAACATCTTCTAGCAATATTCGGTTCATTGAGGACTTGGCATTTATATGCGCAAGATTAGGGGTGCATGCTGAGATATGTTTGCCAGTTGAACCAGCTGCACCGACCACATTAATAATCCGTTCAACCAACGGCCAGCTGTTTGCAGACCAGATTGACTTGTTGCATGAGGAGAAAAATGAACGTCTCAAATCCATTCGTTGGACGTCTGCATTGAATAAGGTGCAGCAGCACAATGACGTGGTTCTGGATGCAATCGTCAGCATTGAATCAGTTGACCCCGCGCTTCACCCCAAGATGTATGATTTGACCATTCCAACCACGCTCAACTTTGGCCTGGCGAATGGACTCCAAGTGCGCGACACTTCGTCGACTGGATATATCCAGCGCCGACTCATCAAGGGCATGGAGGATTTGAAGATTGAGTACGACATGACGGTGCGCAACAACAAGAGCCGCGTCATTCAGTTCAGCTACGGTGAGGACGGCATTGACCCCGTCAAAGTGGAGAGCCAGGTTGTGCCGCTGGTGAACCTGGGTCTGGACGAGATTTACGCGCACTACCACATGCCGAGCAGCGACCCGAAGGACGTGGTGTTCACGGCGGCATTCACCAAGGGCGTCATTTCGCGCATGAAGAAGCAGAAGGCCGAGAACGATGCCAAATGCAAGCAGTGGATTGACTTTATGATTGAGCAGCGCGAGGAAATCATCCAGCGCGTGTTTCGCAATAAGAATAATGACCGCGTGTTCTTGCCAGTGGCATTCGCCCACACCATTAACAATGTCAAGGGCCTGCAGCAAATCAACAACAATTCCATTGTGGACATCACGCCCTTGGAGGCGTTCACCATGATTGAGGCGGCGTATAAGCGCCTGGAAAACATGCACTACTGCGCGCCGACGCAGCTGTTCAAGGTCATGTACTTCTACTACCTGTCGCCGAAGGACCTGCTCATGGTGAAGCGCTTCAACAAGAAGGCGCTGACCGTGCTGCTGGAAATGATTGTGCTGAAATACAAGAACTCGCTCATTGCGCCGGGTGAAATGGTCGGCATGATTAGCGCCCAGAGCATTGGTGAGCCCACCACACAGTTGACGCTCAACAGTGTATCATACGACACGCGCATAATGTTGAAAATCAATGGGCAAATCAAAGTCTGTCAAATCGGAGAATATATCGACCAATACATTGAAAAGGCAGAACGCATGGAAAACCATCCAAATGACACAAAGCTTGGATACATCAATGCGGATGAAGATGTGTTTATTCCATCAGTTGATGCATTCGGCATCACGAGTTGGAAACGCGTTGAAGCAGTCACGCGCCACCCGGTTGTGAATGTGGATGGAACAAACACTGTGCTACGAGTCACGACCGAAGATGGGAGACAAGTCATTGCAACGAAGGCAAAATCATTCTTATCCATTGATGCCAAGAACCAATTGGCTGCAACAAATGGTTCAGACCTCAAGGTCGGAGATTACATTCCGATTAATCAGAGGGCATTTGAAATGCCAGAAAACGATTCCACTCGCGAATACTTGGTGCAACATGCCGAAAGATATTCCAATTTGAAAACCATTTCAGAAGTGAATGATGTCATTCCCACATTTGTGCACAATGGAAAAGTGCACACAAACATGAATCGCAAAAAACTGGCTGCAATCATTGGAACCAACCCATTCCCCGACGTTCGCTTTGACAAGATTGTCAGCATTGAAGAAATTCCAAACCCAACCGAATGGATGTATGATTTCACGGTTGAAGAAACACGCACATTCATCATTGAAAACGGCATGGGTTGTTATGATACATTTCACACAGCCGGCAGCGGTGTTGCCATGAAGGCGAACGTCACGCGCGGTGTGCCCCGCATTGAGGAGTTGCTGTCCATCACCGAAAATCCGAAGAACTCGTCGCTGACCATTTACATGAAGAAGGACGAGGAGACCGATTGCGAGCGCGCCAAGGAGCTGATTGCGCAGATTGAGTTGACGCAGCTGAGCGAGTTGGTGGACAGCGTGTCCATTTGCTTTGACCCCGATGACCTGAACACGCTCATTCAGGAGGACCGCAGCACGATGTTGCAGTACTATGAGTATCAGCGCCTGTTGCAAGAGTGCGCGGGCATAGACTTGGAGGGAGAGGCCGACCCCAATGATTCGGCGCGTTCGAAGTGGATTATCCGCATGGTCATGAGTCGCGAGGCCATGTTGGACAAACGCATCACCATGGACGACGTGCACTTCGCCATTAAGAACAGCCACGGCGACGACGTGAGCTGCATTTACGCCGACTACAACGCCGACAAGCTGGTGTTCCGCCTGCGCATGAACAACATCAACGGCAAGAAACCGCTGAAGCCGAAGGAGAACCCGCTGGACCAGTCGGACAAGATTTACCTGCTGAAGGCGTTCCAGGACCAGCTGATGAACAACATCGTGTTGCGCGGCCTGAAAAACATCAGCAAGGTGACGCTGCGCAAGCTCATGGACACGCTGCACAAGGAGGACGGTGCGTACGTGAAGAAGGAGACGTGGGTGTTGGACACGAAGGGGACCAACCTGATGGACGTGCTGGCGCTGGACTACATTGACGTGCGTCGCACGATTAGCGACGACATTCAGGAGATACACAGTGTGCTGGGAATTGAGGCGGCGCGCGAGGCACTGTTGACCGAGATGACGGGCGTGTTTGAGAATGACGGCACTTACATCAATTACCACCACCTGAGCCTGCTGTGCGACCGCATGACGGCCAGTTCCAACATGGTGTCCATTTTCAGGCACGGAATTAACAATGACAACATTGGGCCCATTGCCAAGGCGTCGTTTGAGGAGACGCCGGAGATGTTCCTGAAGGCGGCGCGCCATGCGGAGCTGGACCAGATGCGCGGCATTTCGGCGAACGTCATGTGCGGGCAGGAGGGGTATTACGGCACCAGCAGTTTCCAGGTCATGCTGGACTTGCAGCAGATGATTGCCAAGATGGAGGACGTGGCGTTCCAGGCGCAGAACGAGCAGGAGGAGATTGCGGAGGCGATGGGTTCAGCCGCTATGGACACGAGCGCGTGCGCGTTTGAGAAGCTGACAATTGAGTCCAATGTGAGCAGCATTCAGAAGGTGGACTTGGGCCACAGCGCAGACAATTACAATGTTGGGTTTTAACTCAACCAATCAACTAATGAACTAATGATGAAAATGGTTTAGCATAAAAATGTTTTTTATCCACATTAAACGCACAATCCCTTCCTTTAAAATAAAAATTTAATATTGTTTTATTTTAAATCAATCATCAATCAATCATCAATCATCAATCAATAATCAATCATCAATTGTAAACATGGAACCCCTTTCCCCCAGGTCCCCTCCCAAACGAACCCGAGCTGCTGCATTTGAACCCGATTCACCCGACACTCCCAGAAAAATGGCAAAACGAATGAAGTCGCAATATGCAATGATGCACAAGAACACTGGTGCTGAAATGAGGCACGAAATGGATAAGTTGGTCATTGGGTGTGCATTGGACCCGACAACATGCGATGTGTCCGTTCCAGTGCTGAAACACCACGCAACCGCATATGCCGCGCGGTTTGGAAAACCATATGACATTCCACCGAATCATATGTACATGCTGCACGATGAACCAAATCCGGTGTTGCGTGCAGCACAATTGGCACGCGCGCATCAAATGGCTGACGTGGCAAATGATGCAATTCACGCGAAACTGAAACAGGTCCGTGTTCAGAGCACGGGGCGTTCAGTCATGTCGAAAATGTTGGAACAAATGCAACAACCGGGAGAATCATTGAACCCGTATTTGCAATGTCCGTGCGACCCGATGTCTCTAAAACGGAACCCGTTGTGCAAGGTTAAACCCGAACTGTGCAAACATCACATGCGCCATTTGCCTTTGAATTTGCATAAAAAAGGAGGGGCGAAGAGCAAAACGCAACGGAACAAAAGGCGCAACAATAGGATGACGCGCAGAAGGCGTTAGAACGCTCTGATTGTCTTGCCTTATTAAAGCCAGTCGCCGCCCATGCCGTCAATGACGGCCTCCGCCCCGTGATACACGGTTTCAGCACCGTGAACAATGGCACCACCGTACTGGTGATTGTGAATGTCCTCGACGGTGGAGATGCCGTTGCTGAGCGCTTCGGCACCGTTGCTGATGGCGCCGCCGCCCGCAATCCGACCAACAATGTCAAGCCCGTGCTCAACTTCGGGCGCAGTCAAGTGAGGAAGGTGAAAATGCATGATTTGATTGTATGGGTTATAATACACTTAAATATTTTATTTTTTAAATTCTTTGAATTTCAAAGCATTTAATCTTTAAGCCCCCTCCCTATTCGGCCGAATTTAAGCCTCCTCTTCGGCCGCATGTAAGTCGACCCGTTTTTTGACAGCCGGGACGTATCCTGCCACAAAGTCTGCAACGGGGACAACCCCCCGAACCACTTGAGTTTCCACCTGTTGCACAAAGGCGGCATTGGTGCACTGATTAAGAGAGAATTTCATTTCATTTGCGCCGGTGCGAATGACCCGATACATGGGAGCAACATCTCGAGTGCGCCCCATTGTCATGACGTAGTAAAAATTGGCATTTGCATTTGCCGTCCCGAGGACGGGTTCGCTGTGTAGCACCAGCGCCGGCTGTTGGTTTTCAATCAACGGATACTGAATTTGTCCCGCAATCAGCACAATGGGGATTTGGAAATGCTGCGCCAAAATCCACAGGTCCAAATGCGTCATGTAATGGAACGAGTTCATGATGAAATCGTGCACGTTGGAGGCCAGCACGTTGCGGTTGGTGGTTATGTGCTGATAATATTTCATCATTTGCACCTTGTGCGTGCGCATGAGTTCCCCATATTTGTTGACCAGAATGGATTTCAGCTCGCGCACGCCGATGCCAGCATATACGGCGTTTTCCTCCTTCATGATGGAAATGAATGCTTCGAACGTGCACTCCCCCGTGGCACTGTCGAATGCCAGTTGTTGCATGGTCTTGGGGAAATAATGTGCAGCGGCACCCGCCAACGGTTTAAGCGCAAGGGGGGCACACACCCTTTCATCGGTCATTTCTTTGGGCAAATCACCCCCCAAATTGCCTGCTGGAGCCACGTACTGATTGGACGGAATTTCTCCGGGATTCAGTTCGGGATTTGCGGTGTCAAACGTGTTGTATCGCACAAACCGGTTGATGGTCCCTGCGCCGGGTTCCAGGTGTTCAAAATAATTCTCTAGTTGCGAATGCAGCAAAATGATTTCGTCCTCGTGCAAATCATATTTCAACGGCATGAGCGAGGTCAACGATGATGAGGACGAGAGGAGGAAGCGTCGAATGCGCGTGTATCGCAGCAGCTCATCGGCCAACTTACCGTAATAAAATGTGCGGTTATCGATTCCGTTTATCAGGTTTTTGTGCGGTAAAATGATGCTGCATTTGTGCGGTTCTGGGTGCACGGTGCGCATGCACGTTTTCGCGCCGTATTCAATCCGATTTTCGGCCGAAATGCAGCGCATGAATGCGGAGGAACTGGACCCGAACGCGTCCAGCACGGCATCCGACATCGCCGTGAATTGGATGAACGGTTCGCCCATCTCTCGGCAGATTCGCATGATTTCGCGAATTTTGTCATGGTGTCCGGCACCATCGTTGGCGCGAATGATGTCCTCCACCTGCTTCTTCTTGTCCATGTTCTTTATTTTGTTCAGCATGATGCGCATGGCGTTGCGAAACAGTTCATACATTTCGGTTTCCAATTGAATGCGCCGGACGTATCGCACCCGGTCAGCATCTTCGCCAGCACCGGTCTGCACTTCCGCGTCGGCGTCATTCGGGTTCGTCGTGTTGTAAGCGATGACGTCCAGCGGTTTCATTCCAGCCGGAATGGCGGCGGCAGGAATCAGCGGTTCGGGAATGTGCGGCTGAATTTCCATGAACTGGTTGGTTTCCGTCATTACGCCGATGAGATGAGCGTCATCTATGACTTGGATGCGCGGCAGGCACGGAATCTTCGCTTTCGTTTCTTTGCTCACGAACGCGAGGAACGTCAACGTCTCCTCATACGAACTCCAAATGTCGGGGTCATCCATCATGACCAGGTCCATGTCTATCTCCAATGAGTTCGAGTCCAGCGGCGATGCCGCGGTCATGACAATTCCGGAATACAGGCGGCCGGCGGTCCGTTTTTCAACGTCCAAGCCAATGATTTTGGAATCGTAATTCAGCACCAGCCGGTTGACAGTAAATTTCTCTTTACTCAGAATGGCCATCGCTTCACCCGCCGAAATGTTGTATTTGAATGTGTAGGGTTTGGTGCCGGGAACTGGCACATTGACTGGTGCGCACCCGGGCAGAATGTGGTCCTTTATCAGCTCTATCATGACTTTCAGGTTGGGCATGAGGGTCGGCGCGTTAATGCTGAACGATTTCTTCACGTCGGATTTTTTGGCATCGTCATTGTCCGTGAATTGGAAAACGGGCTCGTAGTAGTTGTACTGTTTAATCAATATCACGGTCATTTTTTTGTGCACGTCGAAAAAGTTGTTGGAATAGTGGTTGGACGGGCACACAATGTTGAGCGCGTCGCTGTTGTCGTCTTTCGGGATTTCCAGGACAATCAGGTTGAACCCCACCTTTTGCGCGTTGAATATTTTGGGGTTGAGGGTGGTCATCACGTCCCACATGTAGGTGTGGTCAATCACGGTGTCGTTGCTTGCAATGAAACTTCTGTAATTCTCGTACGCATTTATGGTGTTATTCATTGCAGCCGTCATCCGTTCGCGCGTTTTTGCGCCCTTGTCCTTCATGCTCGCCTTCATTTTCTGCACGTAATTGGTCTTGCTGTATATGGATGCGGATGCATGGACCTCCCTTTCCTGGCCGGGTGCGGGTTTGAATGCATCCACCAGCGTGCCGTTTTGATACGTTAAAAACGAGTCCAGCGTGATGCCGTCCAGAATGATTTGTTTCATTTCGGGGATGCTTTTGGGGTGGGGGTCCTGTCGCAGTGCGGCCATGCACGCAATGAACGACTGCAGTTCGCTCAGCTGCGACGGTTTTTCGTCGCGGCCCATCGCATCCCTGTCCCATTCCTGCACCCCGTGCCGAAGCAAGCACTTCACGTTCTTCTTCAGGGTTTTGTTTGTCTGGCTGACCTGACACGTGCTGTTGTCGTAGTTCAAAAATCGTTGCACGGGTTGCGGCAAATACCCGCGACGCCCCGCCGGAATCGGGAATTTGTCCGGACCCACAATGTAGTCGTCAGGGACCTTGACCGCTGGTTTAGGTGCCGCCGCTGCTGCTGCTGGGAGTGCTGCTGGTGCTGCTGGTGCTGGGAGTGCTGCTGCTGGTACCATTGATGCAATTGATGCCATTGATGCCATTGATGCCACGGGTTTAGGTGCTGCTGCTTCTGACACCACTGCAGGAGGACCTTTGGCAGTGCGCAGCTTGTCCTCGCACACCTTCAAATCGGCAAACTGCTGTTTTTTTTTGAAGCAGCACGGCACGCACAGGCCGTCTGGGTGCACACTCGAGCTCAAAAATCCGGGATAATGCGGGATGTATCCCTTGGCGCCCATGTGCTCCTTGCCGTAATCATTGAACTCGAAAATGTATTTATCCCGCGTCACTTCCTTCTCCTTTTTGCCGATAATGTGCGGTTCCAAGTGCTTGTCTTTGACCTCTTGTTCGGTCATGGGCCGCCGGTCTTTGAAGCTCCAGTACCGGGGGCACATGTAGTAGTACTTGTTGTCCGGGTCCGACCCGTATTCCAGCGCGTCCTTCAGCATGGGTCGCGTTTCCGGGTCGGCATGCAGCTCGTCGTATTCTCGCTTGGACAGCACCACCGGCTGGCGTTTGATGTTGGACTGGCAATTCGTGGAATACGTGTCATAATTCCCCGTTTTTTTGGAGAGAAACAGGATGGGTTCGCTCTTTTGCAGCTTGTGTTCAAACGGGTTCGGGTTTTTCAAGGATTGGGGCGCATAAGCGACGACACCACCTGGTTCCGCTTCCGACCCAGACTCCGACTCGGAATCAGACTCGGACTCGGACTCGGAAGCCTTTGCTTTTGCTTTTGCACCCACTTTGGGCGCACCTCCCAATTGACTGTCTTCGCTGCCACTGCCTTCGCCTTCGCCGCCTTCGCCTTCGCCTTCGCCTTCGCCCATCATGTCCAGAACAGCACCCAATCCCGCGTATTCATCTTCTTCCGCTTCTAAATCCAGCCCCTCCGCTTCGCGCTCCAGCGCGCGCTCCAGCGCCAGTTGGTCTTCAACCGGCAGGTCAACCACAAATGCGGGACTGGCTCCGATTACTTCTGCTTCACTTCGATTGGTCGCTTCACTCATCGCTTCGCTCATCATCTCTTTCAATTCTTTGACTTCGGCCACCTTGCGTTTAGAACACAGGCTTTTCAACACGGTCGCTGGCACGCGCGTGGTTCGCTCGCCTTTGCGGTCTCGATACATTGCAATCCGAATGACGGCATCTAAATAAATTTCCAGCAGGCGGATGTACCACACGCTGGTGATGTCGCTGATTTCGATGTGCAGGTCCATGTTTTCGCGCCGCACAACGGTCAAAAATCCGGGCTGTTTGACCCGTGTTCGGCTGCGTCGGTGCGCGCTCTCCATGACTTGCTCATCCGACCGGTAATCCGCGATGATTTTCATGGCCGCTTCTTCCGTCTTGGCCAGCCGATTTTTAACGAGTCCGGACATGATGCTGGCAACCGTGGCGTCTTTGCGCATGCGGTCCGCAATGTATGCTTGCGCCCCGAATCGCTCGTCATAATTGGACACGCGTTTGTATCGCATGCTGAGTTCCGCGGCGGTTTCGTCCACCACCGTGAAAACGGCGGACATGCATCCCATGATGCCGTTCGCCTGAATCATCGGCGTGTTCGTCAAATACGCGGCATACGTCATGTCCACAATTTCCACCGTGGGAACGGCAATGCTGCAAAACAGGTCAATGCTGTTGCCGCTGGTGCTTTGCAGGAAGTTGCGCGCTTCATCCAGCAACGGATTCAGGCACTCGCGCAGCACGCGGTCGGTAGCATTGTCGTACGCCGAACCGTATTGCAGCGCCTGTCGAAAATGCGCCTTGACGTGCACGTTGGCTTCCGCATCAAATTCGCACACCACTTCGCACGCGAAGCCGTCAATCAGGTGTTCCATGTAGGCTGCCACCCGCCGCCGTTTGCCAATCTCGCCATCCAGGCGCATGATTTTGGATTTGGTCAGCGCGGGAATGCGGTTTCCGTTTTTGGCAACACCGGGCGCATACATCCGATACACCTTTTCTCGCTGGCCCTGCGGGTTGTATTTGATGAGCGGCGTTTGTTGCGCGCTGTGCAGCATTTTGAAGAGGCTGTCCAGCGGCATTGCGAATCGCGCAATCGGTTGCATGATGAAATGCACCGACTTAATCCCGCGTTCGACGTATTGCAGCTCCTCGGGTTGTTGTCGGCCGTCATACACTTGATACAGCACATCCACGGCCTCATTGTGCTGGATGAATGCGTCGTCAATGAGCGGGCGCGTCTCATCCATCAGTTCCTGCCTGCGTTCGGCCAGCTCCTCGCGAGAGGCGATGCCCTTTTCGTGCAAATACGGGTAATACAAATTTATGATTTCAGAACCAGCGCCAGCGCCAGCGCCAGCACCAGCACCAGCAGTCAAAACATCGGCGGCGCAACAAACGTGTATGACATTGTTATGCATGGGTCCGTATTCTAGCAGCACGGTTTTGTTCTTGTTTTTCACTAAATCATGGTGCGCCTTTTTCAAAAAGGGGTCCAACACGGGCTCAAACGGGTCGGCCGGCATGGGGTAGTCGTACTGCAGTGCCTCTCCCAGCGGCACGTCCATGCGCAGGTCCTCGCTGCCCTGAACGGCCAACAGGAATTCGGACAGTTCGTCTGGCGTGTAGTCGGTTTTATCGGCTTTCTCTCTGATGCTCTCGCACAGTCGTTCTGCCAAGTGAGGACTCTTCAAATTCTGACACAGCGTCACCAGCCGGTGGCGCGAAATGGGGAACCGATGATTGCACGTCAGGAGCCGAACGGCGCGTTCCACCGTCAAAAATGGCTGCACGCTGGCAAACAGGTAGAGCTCGCCGTACGACACCGACGGCAGTTCCACCAGTATTTTGCGCTTAATGGTTTCTATGGTGTCGTCTGGGTGTATGCGCTGATTGGAGTACTTCACCCGTTCATTCGGCGGCGGATTGGCCTCATCGGCCGGGCCAAACACAATGAGTTGGTTGGGTCCCATGATGTTGACCGTGTAAACTGGATTCGCATCATTTTTGGGATGTTCCATTATTATGCTTATACGATGTTATAAAATGGTATGAAAGTTATGAAATTTGTAAAAATTACAATTATATAATTGTTGATATATTAATGTTGTCATTTGTAATTAAATGATTTTACACATAAACAATTTGCAACATAATGATGCATAAGGCATAAGGCATAAAGCATAAGGCATAAGGCATGGTGCTGACATTCAAACTCATCGCGGCCATGTGCTCGAATGGCGGCATTGGCTACAAGGGCGAGCTGCCGTGGCCGCACTGCAAGGCTGACATGGCCCATTTTGCCAAACGAACCACGGGTGCAGGCAACAATGCGGTCATCATGGGGAAAACCACGTGGTTCAGCATTCCCGTGCGCCCGTTGCGCAGAAGGGCCAACCTCATTCTGTCGTCGTCTAATCCTAAGCCTGCCAATTTGGAACACTGGTTCACTTCCATGCCGGACCTGTTCGCGCATTTAGAGTCCGCAAACTACGACGAAGTGTGGGTCATTGGCGGTGCCAGCATTTACGAGCAGTTTTTGACCATGCATAAAAACGGCGAAATACTCATCGATGAGATGTGCATTACCACGATGGAGGGCGATTACGAGTGCGACACGTTTTTCCCATATTACCAAATTAAACCAAATTAAACCAAATTAAACCAAATTAAAATATAAAATATATCGGTTATGCATAGGTTAAACAAGACATAATTGCACAAATGTCTGGTCAAACAGACAATGTAAATTATTTCATTGCATGGTGGTCTGCGGTTTATTCTCGTTTGGCATATTTGAATCCTCAAGACTTTTTAGGAAGGTACACCGAAATATTTGGAGACACAAAAGGAACGGTTAATTTGGGAACAACTGTGAATGATGGCAGCGGAGGTGCCTTGCCAGCAACAAGTGTCCTTGACATGATGAATAAGCAGGCACTTAGAGGAATTCAGGGATTGTTAGATGATAGAATTATGCTGAATCTAAATGTCACCAATGCAAAACAAAATGACAAACGATGGGGATTGAATGTCATTGTAGTGGATGGAATAAACGCCAGTCCTCGGACTCCGACCACGCTGACGTTGGATTGCATAACGAATTATGGACCCAATGGCCAACCATCGGATGCTTATGGCGAAGCATCACAAGTTGCATCCTGGGCTGAAAAGGTGAACATCATATTGGGGGAGCGCAGGAAAATGTTAGAGGATAAAAAAAATCCAGCCTCATTGACGCCCGCCATCATGAATTGTGCACCTGCCCTTGTTCTCAAGGACAATTCGCAGCTCGTGTTTCGCGCCATATCGGATTCAAATTATGGAACAACTTACGTGTTTGGCGACAAACGTGCTCCCAATCTGGTGTGGGTGGTGTTTCGGGGCACTGCAAATGCAAAATCCGCGCTCGCGTATTCTCGTCCCAGTTCGTTGACCCCCACCAAACTGGTTGAGTTTTATGGAATAATAGATGCGGGATTGATTGGGATTTTCAAAATATTGCAGGAACAGGTTCACATCATTCTGCAAATGGCGATTGATGTTGCACAAGAATTGAATCCAGGCGCGCAGCTTGCCCCAGGTTCCATGAAATTGTTGACAACCGGTCATTCACTGGGCGGAGCCATGGCCACCGCATTTGCAGGTGAATACGCCCAACAAATTTCGCCCAATTTGGCGAGCATTACTGGAGCAACAATATTTGATGTTAACATTGGGTGCTATTCATTGGCATCCCCCCGTGTATTTGGACCGAAAGAAGCCGCCCTATTCTGTTGCTTGACGGAGTCAAGCGCCCTGTGCCAAAAAGACCCGGCCGCAGCATCTTATAATGCTGCCGATGGAAAAGTTAAGGGGAAAATATCTTATTTGCGAGTGGTTACTACACTGGATTTGGTGACTGCATTGCCCAAGATAGGTTATGAGCACCCGTGCTCAGAATTCAATGATGGTGAACGCGACATGATAACAATGGACTGCAACATTGAAGCAGGCACAATGTTTGCCTCTAAAAAGTTCATAAAAAACAAGGTTTCCACGCGATGCTTAAATCTGACACACAAGCGCCCCGCTATGACTGCCGATTTTTCAAAGGCGCCAGTGTGCACTGACACACGAAAGAAAACGTTGAGCATTTCTTCCATGTTGTATCATTTGACATATTGCGGAATCATGTTTGCGGGTGGTGTTGACATGAGTTCCGCTCTTTCATTGGATGTGGAGCGATTGCAACAAACTGATGTCCAAACTGCAGCAGTTGACCCCGTGGCACTCAAAATTAAGGCAAATGATACAATGATGAGGGTGCTGTGGTATGGAATTCAAAATGCACCGGTGGCCAAGTGTGTGTTTTTTGATTTGGCTCCATTTCGTGTGAATGAAACGATGGCACAAGGAGGAGGCACAATAAATCAAAAGGGTGGATGGAAAATGTCAATATCTAATCCTTTCAGTAAGGCCAAGGTTGCTCCTCTACCTCAGCCAATCGCTGCTCCTGCTACTGCTGCTGCTGCTCCTACTGCTGCTCCTTCTCCTACTGCTGCTCCTGCTTATGTTCCTCCTGCTCCTGTCAATTCATCCGTGCTTTTGGAAGATTCTAATATGACAAATAAATTCATAGCTGGTTTAAAACAAGCAATTGCAGATGCCAAATACAATTATGATATAAAAAATGCAGCGGTTAAACCTCCAATTATGTACAAGAATGATAAACCTCCTGCTTATAATTATTTATATCAATTGCCAAAGGACATTGGAGAAACTAGTAAACACACATTGTTTTTTGGAAATAATGCGCCTGCTGCACCACCAGTTTATGATAAGGATAAATTGGACGCTCACGATGAGGCGGTTATAGACAACCATTTCAACGAGGTGTCGTCTGAAGATGCATCCAAACATATTGCTGCAGCAACAGCCATAGAATCCCCCATTGCAGCCACAACAACAGCACCAGCCACAGCAACAGTAGCACCAGCACCAGTAGCAGCAGTAGCAACACCCGCCACAACAACACCAGTAGCACCAGCCACAGCAACAGTAGCACCAGCCACAGCAACAGTAGCACCAGCACCAGCACCAGTAGCAGGAGCAGCAGCCACAACAACATCCACAACAACAGTAGCACCAGCACCGGTAGCACCAGTAGCAGCAGCAGCAGTAGCAGCACCAGCACCAGTAGCAGCAGCAGCAGCACCATCAGCACCAGCCACCGCAGCACCAGCCAAAGGTGGCAAACGCACCCGTCGCCGTAATAAATCAAACAACCGGTCTCGCAAGCACGGGAAAGGCAAGAAAGGCGCAAGAATCTCTCGTCGCGGCAATAAACGGCACACAAAACGGCATTGAATGAATGCAATGCAATGCAAAATAAATAACGTATTAAAACATTATAAAAAATAAAATACATTCATTTTTTATATAAACACAAACATACAACGCATTACGCAATAATGAGTTGTTTATTCAACAGTCTCTCGCATTTCATTCCGCAAACCGACCCGCAGGCCATTCGCCAGCGCATTTGCGACTACCTGCAGGCCAATTCGCCGATCATTGATGGCATGAACACGCACGACGTGCTGCAATTGGATTCTTCATCTGACCAGTACATTGACGCCATGCGCAGCCCATCTACCTGGGGTGGCGCCATTGAGATTCAGGCCACGTGCAACATTTGGAACGCGCGCATCATGGTGCATGACATCCGAACGGGCCACGGGCAAACCATTGAGTTCTTGCCGGTTTCAACCATTTTGCCGGACAAAACATTCGAACTGGAATGGAGCGGCGGACACTACGAGCCAATTAAGTCCCATTAATTAGACACCTGTTCATGTTGACATTAAATTTCAAATGAATAGTTAACATTTTCCCAATCAAAATCATGTAATTTGCCCCTGTAATAAATCGATGGTGTTTTTTCTTTATTTAAACATTCAATCTTTTTTAAACGAAACCTTGCAACGTCATAATGCACCGAATTCTCGTATTCAGTCAGTTCAATGCAAATCATGTCATCGTCAATAAATGACTCTTTTCGGTTTGATATTTCGCATAGATTTGATAATTTATACTGAATACGATATCTTTTTTCAGTTGGATGAGTTGGATAGACCTTGCAAATTTGACGACATACATATTTTTCTAGAAACCGGTATTTTTCAAAATCAACAAGCCGAATCAGGGTGCCTTTGTCATACCTATATCGTTTAAGAAGTTTGGTGTAAATGTGCAGTATTATATCATCTGGTAAATTTTGAACGAGCTCCATTTTGTACATATGTTGTTTGTTGTTTTTATATTTGAAACAAAGCAAAAACGTAAACAAAATCAAAAAAATCATGCCGTAGATAGTGGGTCTGAGGCTGCTGCTGCTACTACTGGTGCTACTGTTTTGCCTGTTATTGTGGCTGGTGCTGCTGCTGTGGATGGTGAATTTGTGGCTGGTGCTACTACTGGTGCTACTGTTTTGCCTGTTATTGTGGCTGGTGCTGCTGCCGTGGATGGTGAATTTGTGGCTGGTGCTGCTATTGGTACTCCAGCATTTGGTGCAATCTCGGTCATTTCAATAGGTTTTTGTACAATATTGGACATTTCAATGTCCCCCTCTGGTGGTTGTGGGGTTCTGGCTGGTGGGGGCGGTGCTGGTGGGTTTAAGGCTGGAATAAATTCCCCTCTATCGGCATCAAATGCTGCTTTTACTTTATCCGCAAAGCTGTTTGCATCCAAAGCGGTCGATATGGCGGTTGTTTGTGCATAAACCACTTGTTTTAAATTGGGCATTTTGGTATACAACGCACTTCCAATACTTCCCCCAACATTCGATTGTTTAAACTTTCCTTGCATGTATGTTCGCATGCTTTCTGCCGCAGTAACAAATGTTGGATCACAAGATGATGCCGGATTTCGATTGAGGCACGTTGCACGTGTTTTTTGAGACTGCAGCAATGGATACACCAATGCTCCTTCCAACATGGAATGAAATTTAATATCAGCGAGCACTTTGTTTTGTAATTGATTCAATTCACTCATTTGATTATTAATCAACAATTGCACCACAACCGTGGTGTAAGTCATTGAAAATGAAGCAGAAAACGCGCCAACATACAGTGCAAGATATGCAACAGCTTCATTTAATTCTTCTACGAATTTGGGCGCACTGAAAAAAATTTGTTTCCTTTGATTATTAAATTTTGTCCACAAAGATATAGGTGGTGGTTCGGCGGCCGTATTATCTTGTGCAGTTTCACGAATGGCTACATCATCAATAATCATGTTGACTGCACCATCAGCCTTCTTCTTTAATGAACGGAAATCTTTCAAGTCGTTTTTAATCGGTGTATAATCAATTGGGTCCAATAGCTCGTCAAACTTGGTAAGAATGGTATTCAGTGCAATGTTAACATCGCGCGTGTCAATTGGAAACCCGTACGTGTCGGCAATGTGCATGGAAACATCCGCAATCCCACTCAATTTTTGCAGGACTAAAAACAATTCGTCCATGACAAGCATCAATCCATTGTATGCTTTTTTTTTCTCTCTTATGACGAAACCCGCGGCTATAATGACCAGAGCTCCAACCACGATTGCCCCGCCGGATGCCACTGCAAGCGATGAGCCTGCAATTCCTGTGACCGTGGCCAATACCTCGGGCCTTGCTAAAGCCTCTGATACCATTGTGGCCAATGTGTTAATGACAGTAACGCCGACGGATGTTTGGACCGCGGCGGTCGCGAGATTCGTAGCGGGTTGTTGAACTTGTTGGCTTGGATTAACCACTGCACGTTGGGGGGGTGAAGAAGAAGATTTAAACAAACTCCATCCTCCTTTCATTTTGCGTGTTTTTTTGTGTCTTGCATTCGATTCTGCCAATTTTAGTATTATTTTGTGTTTCGTTTTATTGTGCATTGGGTTGTCTTATCATGCGTTATTAATATCACATGATATAAAATAAATAAACATTTAACCTCTATTTTAATTTTAATTTTAATTTTAATTTTAATTTTAATTCAATAAAAAGCTCTAAGCATCAAAATACGGATTGTCGTTGATTTCAATGCCGCAATACTGCTTGGGGTCGTTCTTATAATCCACCGGCGTGTATATTTTGATTTCAACGGCGTTTTGCAGAAGGAACTTGAAGTTCTTCCAGAACTCGTCCTTGTGTCCGATGCTCTCGGTCATGATGTGCGCCATTTCGTGCAGCGCAATGAACATCAGCGTGTTGGAGTCAATCAGCTTGGTGCCGGTTTTGGTGGTGTTCAGGCAGAACGCCAGCTTCTCGCCCTTGTTCTCGCTGTAAGCGGTGTATTCGCTCGTGGGCAGCGTTTCGCACACCTGCTGCGGGTCAAATCCCTCCACTAATCGCCGCACGTTCTCCTGGTCGGGGTACGTCTTCTCCATGTGGTCCACCAGTTTCTTCATGTTGACGGTGCACTGCGCCAGCAAATCCGCTGCCAGAACCAGTTTGGACCGCTCGCGCACGCAGTACTTGTTGCCATCCACATCAGAAACCACGCACTTCAGCTGGAATGAGTCCGAGTTTTGATACACGCGTAAACAAATGATGGCAATTAGGGCAATCAAAATGTATCCTAAAATGTTAAAATTCATTGGGACTGGGTTTCTGCTTTCTGCTTATAATACACCTGTTATTTTATAATTTTCGCACATTTCATTCGCTCCTCTTCGCACTTCTCTTCGCGCTTCTCTTCCCGCTTCTTTTCGCGCTTCCCGCTTCTTTTCGCGCTTCCCGCTTCTTTTCGCGCTTCCCGCTTTAACACTTGATGAATTTGTAGGTTATGCCGCATTCATCTTTGGTTTCCCAAACGCCGCATATTTTCAGCATCAGTTTATTGCAATTTGAACTGACATTCGTTCCCGTGCATGCTTCCGCATCCGCAATCGAATTAAATGCATCATTCGCGTCATTCATGTTCGAATTCGAATTTATGTATGATTTAATGCACCCGCCATTCAGTTGGTCGCTCAGCGAATAAATGCACTGCCGCGTCCCTGAAATCGCATCCACGTATTTATCCACAATCTCGGATTCAATGGCGCGCAGTTGATGCACCAACATTTGATTTGCGGCCAGTCCGGGGTCAAATGACACAAACATTTTATTGTAGTGCTGTTCATGTTTTGCACTGGCTAATTCCAGCACGATTCCAATGCCGTTCAGAGAGATGTGCTGGGTTGAATAAATGATGCGCGAGAATTTGCTGGTGTCGCCTTGAACCGCGGGCCCGAAATGCAGGTGGACCGCATCAAACTTGTGCGGATAAATTAGAAAACTCATTTCGCAGGGAGGTGTCTTAATATATGCGTTGCAATGTGTTTAAATAAATAACTATGTTATTCAACAACCCAACGCCCCCCCTTTAAACCATGAAGTTTCACGACAACCATTTTGAGACGTACGTGGAATCCGCAATGTCAAAACCGCTGCATCCTAAATTGAAAACGATGTATGCGACCGCATTCCCGTCAAACATAAACCACCTGAGGAATTTGATATTTTACGGGCCACAAGGAACGGGCAAATACAGCCAGGTGCTTGCGTGCATCAGCCGATACAGCCCGACCCATCTCAAATACGAAAAACGTCTAACGATTTCATACAACAAGGAGACGTATTTTATAAAAATCAGCGACGTGCATTTTGAAATCGACATGTCGTTGCTGGGATGCACTTCCAAGCTGCTGTGGAACGAGATGCACAACCAAATCGTGGATGTCATCAGTGCGCGGGCAGACCCGGTGGGCATCATCGTGTGCAAATGCTTTCACAACATTCACAGCGAGTTGCTGGAAACGTTTTACAGCTACATGCACATGCCGCACCAGGGCGGGACCAACCACATTCGTTTGAAATACATTCTGATAACGGAGCACATCGGCTTCATCCCAAACAACATTTTAAACAGTTGCGAGGTTGTGCCGGTCGCGCGTCCCACGGCTGCCATGTATAAAAAAATCATTGCACCTGCCGCCACACATGCAAAATTGGTGCCGGAACACATAACAAACATAAAGGTTCTTCAAAATTGCGAAGACCTGACTGCTCCCAACCCGAACGAAGCAAACCAAGAGCTGTTTGACAACTTGTGCGATTACATGACCAACGTGGAACAAATTCGGTTCGCACAATTGAGAGAATTGTTGTATGATATCCTAATTTATGATTTTGACATTGCGGAATGTGCGCATCATTTAATCACCGAATTAAAACGCAAGGGGTTTCTGCACGATGATGACATGTCCGAGGTGTTAATCAATACCTACCGATTCCTGCAATATTACAACAACAACTACCGCCCCATTTATCATTTAGAAAACTTTGTGTTCATGTTGATTAACATCATTGGTGCAAATAAAGTAATAAAGCAATGAATCAATGATAATGCAACCTACAAAGGCAACAAGGCAATAACAACATTAATAAATGAACATCAAAGATGCGCGCACAATGCTCGGAGTGTCGCGGGACTGTTCGTTGGCAGAATTGAACAAACGGTACCGGATAATGGCGCTCAAGCTTCATCCCGATAAAAACGGAGATACACCCGAGGCAACCGCCGCATTTCAGGAGTTGAATGCTGCATACAATGCATTGCTGCCAAATGTGCAACCTGACGCCAATGACGCAAATGACGCAAATGACGCCAATGAAACAAATTGCCACAATGCAACTACCGAAACGTATGCGAATATTTTTATGAATTTCATGAAATCTCTCTTTCGTTCCAAATCGAAAACGGAAAAAGAGGGGAAGGATGCAACGGATGGACGAACCACTCAGGTTTTGCTGGACCTGTTGCACCTGATTGTGCATGACTACGCGTCCGCGTCAGTGAATGCGGTGCTGGATTCGCTGGACCCGTCGCTGCTGTTTCAGCTGTATGAAACGTTGGAGCAGTACAATTCGGCAGTGCGCATGGATGCCCGCATTTTTGAGGAAATCATGCGCATGATTAGAGAGAAAATGCAGAACAATAATATCACAATTTTAACACCATCTCTCAAAGATGTCATTCAGAACAACATTTATGTGCTGAATGTCGAAGGACAGACGTTTTATGTGCCCTTGTGGCACAGCGAGTTGCATTATCGCATTGAAAACCCCGGTGCCAGTCCACCGACAACAAAGCAGCTCATTGTGAAATGCATGCCGGTGCTGCCGGAGCACATGTCAATTGACGCCAATAATGAGTTGCACATTGACGTTCGCGCGGACATCAAAGAGCTGTTGCACAGAGGCAGTGGCGTGTTGCGCATTCCTTTGTATGATTCTGAATGTTTGGAACTGCAGGTGAGAGAATTACACATTAAATCATATCAAACTGTTGTTGTAAGGAATAATATTCATGGAATTTCTCTCATTTGTGTGAACGATGTTTATGATGTGAGCAACAAGGCGCCCATCTGCGTGCATGTGCAGCTCGTTTGAAGGCACGATGATGATGGCACGGATGCATGTTGTTGTTGTTGGTCAATGCAACAAAAACATGTGATTTATAATATCGATGCAATGTACTACAGACACATGACATCCCAACCCGAAATGAATGATGCAACATTCTGTTTTCTCGCCACGCGGGATTTGGTGAAGGAGCACATTTGGCGCGAATGGTTTGATGGATTGGAAAGGCTGCAGTTTAAATTTTCGATTGTGGTGCACTGTCCAAGGGACAAGATTAGGTCGAACTGGTTGAAACGTTATTTGATTCCAGATGAACGTGTGCGCAAGACCGCGTGGGGATGGTTGGTCATGGCAATGATGTCCATGTATAATTATGCAGTTGCAGCGCATCCGGCTGCGTGGTACACCTTGCATTCGGAAACCTGCGTTCCCATGGTGAGTCCTGCGAGATTTGTCGAGACGTTTAATAAACACAAGCAGAACTCATTTGTTTCATACAGCAAGGCGTGGTGGAACCCATTAAGAATGAAGCGTGCAAATTTGCATTTGTTTCCTCCGGCCATGCGGCTGGTGCATTCTCAATGGTGCATCTTTTGTCATGAAGACCTGAGCCAAATGGTCGGTTTGCCCAAAACAGATAACCGCATAAATCAGGTGTTGACCACGGTGATGCGCGGAAACATCGCGGATGAAAGTTATGCTGCCATCCTGTTGCTCCTCATCAACAATTTAAAAAACGTGATAAGTAAATCCACCACTTTAGTGGATTGGAAACGGAACAATCTGAACCATCCGCACACATTTGATGATTGGACCAAACAAGATGAAACCATTGTGCGCGCCATGATGCAAAATGAAAGTGAATACATGTTCATGCGCAAGATTGGACCCGAATTTCCGGACCGCATATTGCGCATGTTTATTGCATAATAAAAATATTCACATTGTTTATACACAATCATACAAATAATCACGCAAATAATCAAACAATCAAAATCAAAAATCAAATGTCTATCAACAAACTGGTGATTGTGCACGTGTTTCACATCCTGTTTGTGGGAGGGCTATTTTTGTATTTAGGCATCCGGAAAAATGCGGCTCCATCATGGTTGTATCCCGCCCTCGTGTTTTTGGGCATTGGCATCATCATTGCACACGGATTAAAATTATTAAAAAATAGATATTCTCTCGTTTCATGGTTCCATGTTTTGATTGTGGCACCGTTGGTCATCTACATTGGACGCACCGGTCCCCATGCGCCCCCGATTGCTTACACGCTAATCCTCATTGAAGGCATTCTGGCCATCAGCTACCATTCATACGCACTGTACAATGGAACATAACCGCGTGGTGCCTTGGTTCGTGGTGCCTTTTTTTAAGCCATGGTTTGGATTGGATTGGATGGTTGGTTTAGTATTTGAACAAATGAATAAATGAAAATGAATGAAAACAATGAAAAAAATATTTTTATTGTTTTTTTTGTTGCTTACCTGATGTCGTGGTGCCTTTTTTTAAGCCCGGAAGTGGCTTACTTCTTCTTGGCGACAATCTTCTTGGGTGCAGAAGCAGCAGCGGCGGCGGCTACAGGTGCAGGCGCAGGCGCGGCGGACGACATGGCTCTCCTGAGTGTGGGCTGCACCTCTTCCTCCTCCTCTTCGGATTCAGAGTCCTCGACATCGACTTCATGTGCGGCAGATGCTGCAGCAGCGGATGGAACTTGGTCGTCGTCATCGTGCTGTGCCGCCTGAGCCTTTGAAGGCGCAGCAATGCGCTTCTGCTCATCCTCATCGAGCACAATGTGGCACTTGCCGCGCAGGCTTGCTTTGGGCTTGAGAACTGCCTGAAAGAGGCGCCAGGTCACGCCGAAACTGCCGCCAGCGAACCAGAGACCGCCGCAGGTGATGATGAGCGAAACGTCGGAGCCCTTGGTGATGATGTCTTTGGGAGTCTTGCCATCGGAACTGGGGAACAGCGTGGTGTTTTCGGTGTCGTAGATTTCAATGCCCTTCCACTCGCCGTCGTAGAATGGCAGCTTGACCTTGAGCGTGGGGTTCTTGCTCAAATCGGGCTCGCCAGTTGCGGGGTTCTTGGCGTAGTAGAGCATGGGCGTGAAGATGGCGCCGATGACCTCGGCAGACATGGCCTTGCCGAACCATTCCTTGGAGTTGGCGATGGCATCGCGCTTGATTTTGGCCTCGAATTGCTGCATGTTGGCAAAGAACTTGCTGATTTGGGGTGTTTTGTACTCGTCGCTGGGGAATTGGAGCGCCATGGTGTAGGATTGAATCTCGCCGGTCTTCTTGTCAGTGTTCTCGTTCACGCCCCACGTCAACATGAGCGGCGTCTGAACATTGAGCACGGAATTGGATGCAGCATTGAGAATGCCGACACTCTTTCCGCCAGAATTGTTGACCTTGACTTTTGCGTATTTGGTGTCAGTCTCGACATTGAAAGAGACGCCAGAGAGAATTTGAGAGGTGGTGGCCATTGTATTGGTTGTCGTCGGGGTGGTGTGGTTGGTTTGGTGGTGGTTGTTGTTGCTTTGAACTGCCTACCCTTCCTATGCCCAAACCTTTAAATCAATTTTTTTTTTAATTCGCCAAAAATACTTAAAGAGCCATGCCATGTGCCATGACCCTTAATATTTTTAATAAATTTATTTTGAAAATGCATAAATCAAAAACAAGACAGTGGAGTTGACCAGCTTAAATAACACGCGAGACGAAAATTCTCCGTCAGCTGTGTAATAATTGTATGTCATGAGGTATGCTCCAAGAGAATACACAAGGAATGCGGGGGAATATATGGTTTTGTTTTTTTGCATGAGATGCATGAGCTGCATGAGCAATGCCGCTGTGATCATGACGCGTGCCACGGTTGCTATGTCCATTTTGATTGATTGATTGATGAATTGAATAATTGATGCAATTGGTTATGTTATAATGAAATATTATATTTTACAAAACAAATGCGATTCGGTTCATAATTCATTGCCCATCATTCACATCATGCCCATCATTGCCTATCAAAGGCAATTCTTTGTGAAAACCCAATGGATTTATGATTTTGTGTATTTTACTTGAAATGTAATTCAATGGGACTTTTACTGTCGCATAA
>Ga0209191_1000425_pt1 | contig 33331 bp, 32 predicted proteins | sample S_130626_EF_Meta_FD_187320 | JGI IMG/M metagenome (GOLD analysis project Ga0209191, IMG submission 187320) | Freshwater microbial communities from Lake Simoncouche, Canada to study carbon cycling - S_130626_EF_MetaG (SPAdes) (version 2) | ecosystem: Environmental > Aquatic > Freshwater > Lake ...
TCGTATCCGAAGGCGTTCAAGACGAAGCCGGAAATTATTTAGGTGCAGATACATCTAGCACCGATGCTTTCGGTCACGCCGTTCTCGGTGGTGCCGGTGAATATTTACGCACTCTCGTTGAAGGTCGCTTCGACGGCGTTAAGGCTCGTGCCTCTAAGCTCGGTATCTCACAACGCGCTGCTTCACATAATTCTTCTAAGACCGACGTCGAAGAAGCCAAACTCTGTGGACGCGAAGCTGTTAAAGCCGCGATCAAGGGTGAGTCCGGTAAAATGGTCATCTTACACCGTTCCACCAAAGAGCAGTATGCTGTAGAAACCAGCCTAGCTCCTCTCACTGACATCGCTAATGGCGTCAAAGCCTTCCCTGAGAAGTGGATTGGCGAGGACAAGATGTCCATCCACCCAGAGTTCGTTCGTTATGCATTGCCCCTCATCCAAGGTGAGTTGCAACTGCCTTATGAGCAAGGACTTCCAAGATATGCTCAGCTCTCAGCCGTACGCGTTCAGCGTAAGTTAGAGGCCTATCAAACTGCCTAATTTTAGATAGAAACTAGATTAAGGGCTAAGACTTTAGGGTCTTAGCCCTTTTTTTGTCTTACTTATTGCACAAAGTCGTTCTTATTTATAAATTATTCTTCCCCTAATAATCCCTTTTTTATGAAGATTTATACCCGATATTTTGCTCTCTCGCTGCTGATGTTTTCTTCAGCACTTTGTCACGCCGCCTTGCAAAATGGTAAATTCGAAGTGTCGATTATTAAGGGTCAATCTTCACTGATTAATCCCCAATCCATCAAGGAGCCTGTAGTTAAAGGAAAACTTTTTGAGCAGGGTTACAAAGTTGAGACGACCAAGGATTCCACCGTCGAACTTTGTCTTTCAAACGGATCCACCATTTTAGTTAATCCAGAAACCTTGGTCGAAGTTCGAATATTTCGCCAAGTAGCTTCTAATTTAATCATCGAAGGTGCTTATCAAAAACTCGATAAAGAGCCAACCCCATCAGTTGTAGAAGTTTTCGTGGTCAAAGGAAAAATCATCGGTGAAGCTCGAAAACTTAATCCACAGTCTTCATTCACCATTAAATCACCTGCCGGTGTTGCACGTATTCGTGGTACCGTTTATTCCGTAGAATATTCACGAAACGAAACAACTCGCACAGGTAACATGGAAGTAGCTTGTGTAAAAGGTTCAGTAGAAGTCACCATAAACGGTTCAGATAGTGGGTCACAAGCCGTTGAGCCTGGCAAAAAGATGAATGCGCAGACGCCCTTAGTGGATGATGCTAACGGATCTATTCCAGCTGTACCCGTCAAGATAACCATCCCTGCACCTGTAGTAAATTCTCCGCAAGTGAGCCTACCCTCTACTGAAGGACTCGTGGCTGGCGGAGAAATCAAGGCGCCTGGTGTCCCCAGTGGTGTTAAGGTTGTGAGCATTGTAGATGGTCAGATTACATTCAGTGAGCCTATTACTTTAGCAGCTGGTACTGAAGTTGTCATTGAGCCCCCTCTCGGTGCGACCTACCAGCCTTCTACAGAGAAAGAAAAAGAAAAAAAGACTACAGTGACCGAACCAACCGTCGGCAAAAATACCATCAAGACGGCAAATACATCGGGCCTGGCCCCTGGTATGAAAATACGTGTGGGCTCCGATGATGTTACCGTAGTTTCTGTGGATCCTGCTACTGGTGCAGTGGAATTGAGCGGACCCGTAACTATAAAAGCAGGAGCAGAAATTTCCGTTGTGGTTGATACTCCGCCACCTCCACCGATTACTAACCCAGTAATTACCTTCTCAAAATTGGGCCAGGATGAAGTTAAAACAATCGCTAACGATTTGAGCAAAGGAACCTCATTGCCTACCGAATTAAAAGAACTAGTTAATAACATCGCTGACAAGACTCCGCCCTTAGTTCCTACAACTCCAAAGGATGGAACTACGCCCGACAAAACTACCACGACTGAGAAAACCGATACTCCCACTGAAACAACCAATACTTCTACTAACACTGGTGGGACCAATACCGGTAGTGTAAATAGTGTAATGGACGCTATTAACAAAACGATTCAAGAAACCATCGAAAAGGATAATCAGAAAAATCCTTCTCCTACTCAGTAATCAGCCTTGGTTGTTCATCAAAAAAGGCCCATGAAAATGGGCCTTTTTAATTTCTAGAATTTCTCCGCTCGCTTTGAGTTGAAATTGATACATTCATCTTAACATGTCCAACGTTGGAAAATTCATAACTTTTGAAGGAGGTGAGGGCGCAGGTAAATCCACCCAACTTAAAAATCTCGCTGAACACTTAACAAAGTTAGGCCAAAAAGTTATTTGCCTACGCGAGCCTGGTGGTACACCGCTCGGCGAAGAACTGCGAACCGTCCTCAAAAGCCCAGCCAGTAAATCTATGATGGCTGAAACCGAAGCTCTGCTGTTTGCCTCTAGCCGCGCTCAGTTGGTTGGTGAGATTATTGTCCCCGCTTTAAAGCAAGGCACCTATGTACTTTGTGATCGTTTTGTTGATTCCACTCTCGCCTATCAGTCGGGTGGACGTGGACTCGACCGATCCTTAGTCGAATCGGTGAATCGCCTCGCTTGTGGAAGTTTGGTGCCCGATTTAACGATACTTTTAGATTTGGATCCTGCTCATGGATTAAGCCGTGCCTCCGTTCGAGATCAGGGCCAAGCCGATCGCTTTGAATTATTGGATCAGGGGTTTCACCAAAAAGTCCGTGCAGTCTACCACTCATTAGTCGCAGCCGAACCTCAGCGCTTTCTGGTTTTGGATGCGACGCAAACTCCCTCGCAATTAGACGAGGCTATTTGGCATGAAGTCACTCGACGCTTCCTCTAATATAGAAAATATTCCTGCCCTCAAGGTGCTTGCTCGGTCACGCGTCGAGGGTCGGATGCCTCACGCTGTTTTATTTACCGGTCAAAATAGTGAACTTCTACTCAAAGCCTCCGAATGGCTGGCGGGGTTACATTTAGAAACAGACGAACCGTTAAGTCATGCCGATTGTCGTGCGCTGCGACCCGCAAAGAGATCTCGTCGGATTAATATGGAGAGTGCCCAAGAAGTGGTAGCAGACTTGAGATTGACCTCCACCACGGGTCGTCGCGTGGTGATTATTTATGACGTTGATCGCTTTGCCCCTGAAGCCGCTAATTGTTTTTTAAAAACTTTAGAAGAGCCTCCCGCAGGTACTTTAATCATTTTGCAGACCACCAATTATTACCGCGTATTGCCCACAGTGTTGAGCCGGTCTTTAAGATTTCACCTCGGCGGAGAGCAATCGCTCATTCAGGATCCCTCCTGGAATAACTGGCTAAAAGAATTTGAGAACTTCATCAACAAATTGGCTACAACGAAGCCTGTTCAAAATCGTTCCACGGAAATAATTATTCCGCTGTACTCACTCTGTGCCCGATTTGAGGTCTTGTTGGAATTATTCGTAGAAGAGGCCATCGAAAAAGCTCCGCCTCCACCGGTTACTGATGATGAAGATAAAAAAGATATTAATGACGCCTATGAAGAGACGATTCGAAGAGGGATCTGGAACCGCATGCTCGTTGCCATGGAAGAAAAACTGAGATTAATGGGTCGTAGTCACCCGACGCTTTCATTACAGATCGCTAGCACTGTAACAGTTTTAGAATCATGCCGCGTGCGCTTAGAATTAAGTTATACTCGGATTTCCGCGATGGAGAACTTCCTACTTCAAACGGTGCGGATTTTTTCTAACCGCCCGCCGTCATCTTCATCGTAGTTTATGACGACTCCTCAATATTCGCCTTCGAGTGAAGATGAAGAGGATAAGCGTCTCATGGCACTTGTCGCTCAAGGCGATGACCATGCATTGCGTCAATTGGTCGATCGCCATCATCCCCGCCTGGTAGGCTATTTGAAGTCAGAAGTAGGTTCGCAAACCACAGCCGAAGAACTCGCGATGGAAGTTTTTATTCGACTCCATCGTGCCGCGTCGCGCTGGCGCCCAGAGGCCAAGTTATCGACCTACCTAATCCACATCGCCCACAACTTGGTACTGAATGAATGGCGTCGTAAGAGTCGCAAGCCGACCAGCACCCTCGATTCAACCCCTGAACCAGGAGACCAAAGCCACGAATCCGCCCGCCATGTGGTGGAGTTGGAGGAGTCTTTTGACCGGGCGGTAAATCAACTCCCTTTAGAACATCGCACAGCCATTATCCTGCTCGTCCAACAGGACATGCCCTATGAGGAGATTGCCGTCGCCATGAAAGTCCCCGTTTCTTCAGTTAAAACGTGGATTCATCGTGCCCGCACCCGCCTCCGTGAACTTTTAAAAGATCATTATGAAAACCAATAAAATTTGCAACCCGCTGACTTTTTCGGGGTTTATCTTACTGTAAGACCATGAGCCAACACTCACCCTCCAATCTCGAAGCCGACTTGGCGACCCACTTGGGTCGTTCTCGCTCCGTGCAGGTATCCGGTTTTGCCGATCGCGTTGTTTTAGCCGTTCACGCTTACCGTCGTCGACAAATTATCCGTTGGTCGTCTTACGCTACTTCTCTGGCTGCCTGTTTGGTTGCTAGCTTGGTTTATTTCAACGGACCTTCGGAAGAATCACTGATTCAGCAAACTCAATTCTTAGTTCGTAGCGATGAAGCTTCTCAGTTAAGTGCACTCTTAGGTATGGCTGATGATTTATCCATGCTGACTCCCGTCGTTGATCAAAATTCCTTGGTGGTCGATGTCCTTAATAAAACGGAAATCTAAAATCATGCGTTATTTCATATTTACTCTTTTATTAGTTGCTGTGCCTTGTGGTGCCGTCGACGAAAAACCAAAAACCCCTGTAGAAGCTTCGCGTCCTAATCCCGCGAATGAGCCTTCGATTGAGGAAGTTCAGACGATGCGTAAAATTTTAGAATTACCTCCCGAACGTTTAGCCAAAATGCGATCCGCCATCGAGCGTATCGAAAGAATGTCGCCCGAACAGCGTAAGGATTTTGCCGCCACTCTCGCTAAAATAGAGAATGCTAGTCCCGAAGAGCGTAAAAAAGCACTCAAGGAAATGCGCGAAAAAGCTGGGCCTAGTGGTCTCGGTGCCAAAGTTTTTGAATTCCATTTAAAACAACTTTCCGCCGACGAAGCTAAACAAGAGCGTGCAAACTTCGTAAAACTTTCATCGGACGAGCGCCAACAATACATCCGTAAATTATTAGAAAAATATTCTGCCGACCTGCCTAAGATTCGTACCGACGGAAAGTCGAAGGACAAAGATAAGGATGGCGAAAAAGATAAGGATAAGGACGGCGATGGAAATAAAGAGGGTGAACGTCCAGGACACCGTCGTCCACCTGCCGACGCACCACCAGCTCAGTAACTAAACTGGTCGCCACTTTTCCAGCGGTTGTGCGCCCAGAGCCAATCCGCACAAACCTCGTCGGAACTTTGTAACTGCTGTGCCAACCAAGTATTAGACTCTTCCGTCAGTGCCGTAGAATCTTTCGCTTTTAAGGCAAAGGCGTTGAGCTCGCATCGCCAAAAACCGGTCCGGTGCGCCCAAAAAATTCGAGCCTCGGCATTAAATCTTTGGGCAATGATTCCTGGAAGATTCGTCACGGCACAGGTTCGATTGAGAAACTTGAGCGGGATGCCCTGGTGCGTGTTCTGATCGAATAATACACAGGCAACGCCCCCTTGGCGTACGGCTTCCATGGTTCGTCCAAAGCCCTCACGTCGCGAAACTAATTTCATCCCAAACCGCTCGCGCGATTTTTTAATCCAGTTTTCGGCTGCTACTAAATCAAGCGGACGGTAAAGCGTCACCCAGTTTCGTTCGGCCAAACTTGGGTCCAGGAGTCTAATGGTCGTCATCATTTCCATTAAGGAGAAATGAGGCACAAAACAGACCGTACCTTTTTCTGAGTGATTCAGTCGGCCAGATCCCTCCAAGATATTGGGATTCAGTTTAATTCGGGTGCGTAATTCTTTTTCGGAAATTGCAGCTGAAGCGATTCCAAAAAGGCTCATCTCAGCCGTTCGCAGACAAGAAAGCTTACCGATTTTTTTCCACCACGTTTTATCTTTTTCCGGAAAAGCTTGCTGTAAATTATTCAAAACAATTTCTCGACGAAGTAGCCAAATACACTGACCAAAGATCCACGCGTTGATTCGTGCAAAAACCTCGGGCAGATTAGCTAAGAGCCAGGCGTAGATGGCAATTAGGAGGTACATCGTGATCGCTTAGCGCCCCTCGAGTTTAAGGACTTCTTTAATGTCGGGTACCGTAATCATGCGACGACCTAAATCGTCCCGCGCAAAATATTTATCGGGCTGACGCACCAAATCAAAAGGTTCTTCGGGTAAATTGTCTTCATCGAATTCCATTTCGTCGACCGCATCGATTTCGTCAAAGATATGACTCATCCGCAGCGGGTCGCCTTCAATGACTGCCGCGGGGTTGTGTAAGCGACCTTCTTTTAAGAAATTAAAAAAGAGACACGGATAAAAGCTGTTTTCGTATTTTTCCAAAAACTTACTCATGAATTGACCGGGAACTTCCCAGCGACGATTTAACACGACGGCATCGGAAAAATGGATGCAGGCTTCGTACCATTCGGAAAGTACGGGGTGTCGATGGGCGAGGGCACAATCCACCACCGTGATAACGCGTTGAATTTGCCAATCTGAATTCGTCACGCGTTGGTGCAGGGCTTCCATCTGATCGATGGTAGAGAGACGTCCATTTGTAATCAGGATACAGGCTGCTTCTCCTGCGGGTTGGGGCACACGGGCCTCTCCGTCTTTAAACGTCCAACGCTCCGCCCGCGTCGCGTTCTCTGCCGTCTCGGCACTCTCCAATAAAATACGAATGGCTTTACCTTCAACCCACGCATTATCCGCGAGTTCTTTGACCACGGCCGAACGACCCGATCCAGCAATCCCGAGAACGATAATGAGCGGGGTCATGCTTTACGTCCGCAGCGTCCGAAAGATTCATTTTGTCCACGATCGCGAATCCAGTGATCGACTGCTACGAGTGCAGCCATGGCTTCAACAATCGGTACAGCGCGTGGTAAGACGCACGGATCGTGACGTCCTTTGGCCGCGAGTGAGGTTTCTTTACCATCCGGACGGACAGTTTTTTGTTTTTGTAAAATGGTCGCAGTAGGTTTGAACGCGATACGGAAGACGACATCTTCGCCGTTGGTAATGCCCCCTTGCGTTCCACCCGAGCGATTGGTTGCGGTGCGAATCCGTCCGCCTTTTTTAACGAATAAATCATTGTGTTGGCTGCCCATTAATTGAGTGCCGGCAAAACCACTACCGATTTCGAAACCTTTCGTCGCCGGGAGTGATAACATGGCCTTCGCTAAATCTGCTTCGAAGCGATCAAAGACTGGAGAACCTAATCCCGCAGGTAATCCCGAAATCACACAACAAATCACTCCGCCTACGGAGTCTCCATGGCTGCGTGCACTACGAATGCACTCCGCAATTTTTTCTGCGGTCGCAGGGTGAGGACAGCGCGTGGGACTTGCATCGACTTGTTTTTGCGTCGGAGTTTTTGCCAGCGCTGGCATTTGAATGTCGGCCACGCTTTCCACCCACGCTGTAATTTTGGCACCACAAGCGTGATCGAGAACGGTTTTCGCTAAGGCACCGGCGGCAACACGTGCCGCAGTTTCGCGAGCGGAGGAACGTCCGCCACCTTCCACGGCGCGAATACCATATTTAGAATCGTAAGTGAAGTCAGCGTGCGATGGACGGTAAGCTGATTTCATTTCGGTGTAAGCCGAAGGACGTTGGTCTTTATTGCGTACGATAATCGCGATGGGAGAACCTAAAGTAAGTCCATCGGGGGAGAGACCTGATAAAATTTCGGGCTGATCTTCCTCTTTGCGTTGCGTCGTTAAATCGCTCTGTCCAGGGCGACGACGGGCTAATTCTTTTTTAAGAAAATCTAAATCAAAGGGGACGCGGGGAGGGCAGCCTTCAATGACAACGCCCAAGGCGGGACCGTGACTTTCTCCGAAAGTCGCAATGCGAAAGCTGTGTCCAAAAATATTTCCCATGTGTGTTTAGATTATTATCGTAAATAAGAACGCCGCCAAGCCGAATGGCTGGGCGGCGTTCCATTAGGCGGTTCCGCCCGCTATTTTATCGGCGAACGTTAGCAGAGATTTTTGAAACCAGCTGCTGACTTTGTTCGCAGTTACCAAAGAAGCCATATTTCACAGTGACGATGGTGTAAGATTCTTTTGTTTTCTCGTCTTGGAATTTAGAGATGTTAATCTTCACTTCTAAGTCACCGATCGCACGAGCGAAGACGGTAGTGTCGAAAAGTTGTCCTTCGGAATTGTGCTGGGTCTCACCCATGCGCTTCATGATGTCGCTCTGTTGATCGACGGCGCGCTTAACCGCGTTGAAGACAACTTCAGGCTCCGCTTTATATTTAGTAGTTAAGGTACCAGTGATGTTGGAGAACATCGAACCGGAGTTATCTGGATTGTCTACGCCCACGTAGGTGGTGCAGCCAGTAAAGGTGATAGCTGTAGCGAGGAGTGCGTAAGTGACGGCGTTCTTCATAATTAGGTGTAATTCGGTAATAATCAAAGAACACACCCCCGCTATGAAGGCAAACCCTTTCGCCCATGCAGATTATCGGCCCCTAGGCGAATAATGTAATGACAATCTGAATACAAAAAAGTGCCAAAAATGCGTTTTAACCTATATTTTATTGGGTTAAATCGATATTTTATTTTAATAAAAACAGGCTTTTGATCATTAAAATATGCATAAGTAATTGAAAGACAGATGGATAGGTATTTTATGAGCGAAATTTGTCATAAAAGGGGTATTTTTGGCCGATCGCGCCTGTGAATGGTGTGAATATTAACCTGGGGCTAAAATCTTGACGGGTGGGGCATAGTGGTTGAAAGTGGGCGTACTGGGTTCACGCTCCCATATCTCATGTCCATTGGTTCAAACCATTCTCTCTTCACAGGCATCCATCACGGAAAGTTGGATGAGAAGAATCGTGTCACCATTCCAGCGGCCTGGCGTTTTGAAGGAACTGCAGAAACAAGTTTTTTAGCGATGTATCATCCAGCGGTTGGATCGATTGTTGTTTTTCCTCCATCGATGGTGAAGCGCATTTCTGATGCAGCTCTCCAAGTCACCGTGAGTGATCCCGATAAAATGGATGCGCTGAGTTTATTAGGCGCTAATAGTATTCAAGTTTCATGCGATAAAGCCGGACGCATTACGCTCAACGATCACGTCGTAAAAGAAGCACATCTCGATCGCGATGTTGTTTTCAAAGGCGGTTTCACGACGTTCCAAATCTCTGCTAAAAATCCACCCAAGACCGAACGCGATTCTGAACGCACCCGGATTATTCTCCGCGCGCTTCGTGAACTCGGAATTTAATTTGTATCCAAAAGTTACTTACACAACTCACAGCTTATTCACAATTAATTTTTAAATGACCAGTCACGTCCCAGTTTTACTCGAGGAGTGTTTAGCTTTGCTAAACCCTCAGTCGGGCCGTGCCTATTTAGATTGTACGTTTGGTGGGGGTGGACATTCGACCGCGATTTTAGAGCGCGCCGAAAATATTACACTCGATGTGATGGATCGTGATCCTTCGGCTCTCGAACGTGCGCAATCACTCCTCCAACGTTTTCCTAAAAACTTTCGTTTTCATTCAGAAGATTTTCGTAACCTTGACCGCGTTCCGGGGTCGTTTGACGGTGTTATGATGGACATTGGGGTGTCTTCTCATCAGTTGGATATCCCGGAACGCGGTTTCTCTTTTCGCTACGATGCCCCCAACGATATGCGCATGGATACGCGCAAGGGCCGCACCGCCGCTGATTTTTTAGAACGCGCCACTCGTCCCGAATTAGAAAAAGCGGTTCGTGATTACGGTGAAGAACCTCGCTGGTTTCGTATCGTAAATGCGATTGAAGCTGCCCGTGGTACTGGACGTCTGGCCCGCACCACCGCTTTTGCCGAATTGGTCGCCGAAGCCGCACCGAATCCTCCTGGTCCCCGTGGTCCACACCCTGCGACCAAAACTTTTCAAGGTGTCCGCATTGCGATTAATGATGAGTTGGGTGCCTTGGCCGAAGCGCTACCAAAAGCTTTCGAAAAATTAAAACAGGGCGGTGTCTTAGTCGTGATCTCCTTCCACTCACTCGAGGATCGTATGGTGAAACGTTATATGAATGACGTGAGTGGTCGTCCGATTCATCGCGATGATAATCGCGGACAAGATGAACGCGTTAAACTGGCCGAACTTTTAACCCGTAAAGCCATTCAGCCATCGGAAGCTGAACAAACCCGCAACCCTCGCAGCCGTTCCGCCCGCTTGCGTGCCGTCCGCCGCTTAACCGTATGAACATCCGCCGATTCTTCATCATCGTGATGGTCATCATCTCTTTTGCTGCCGCTGCGGTTGGTATGATTGGTATTATGAAACTTCGCCTGCGTTCGGATGATGTGGGTGTGCGAATCGTCCGTTTAGAACGTGCGATTGCTGACTCTAAAAAAGAATTAGATGCTTTGAAGCGTCAGCGTGATATCAGCCAAGACACTGTCAAACTCAGCGAAAAAGCTGGTGAAAAATTTAAACTCCCGAAGCCCGAACAAATCACTGAACTTCGCGTCTCTGGTCCTACTTTACCGGTCACCTCTGCACGGACTACTCCGAGCCCAAGAGTGGCCGCCCTCGATCTTACTTTTCGCCCACCTGTTGAAATGGGAGGGCCCCGCTCCCGATGACATTAATGCATGCCAGGCAAAAGCGTTTCACTTCGCTGGCCTGGATTGTTTCACTGTGCTTTGTCGCCGTCATCGTAAGACTTTTCTGGCTCCATTGGGTTGAAGCGCCAAAATTATGTGCGGAAGCCGTCCAAGCTCGCAGTGTGTTTCAAGAATTGGATTGTCGCCGTGGTGAAGTGCGCGATTCGCAAAATAATTTATTAGCCGTCTCCGAAGATGTCTGGGATATCGGTGTCGATCCTGAATCTATTAAAAAAGAAGAACTTGGTCGAGCTGTCGAAGTCGCCAAAATTTTAGGCGTTTCACCGACCGATGTCATCAAGGCCTTTAATACTAAAGCCAAAGTAGATGATGAGGGTAATGAGCGTCGCATTCGTTGGATTGTTTTAGCCCATGAAGTAGACAAAGAAGTACTCAAAAAAATTACGGGCTTAAAAATCAAAGCCCTCCGGGCAGAGTTAAAGTACCGTCGCAATTATCCCAACGGTCAATTAGCTGCCCACGTGATTGGCTATGTGAACAAAGAAGGCCAATCAGCCTGTGGTATTGAGAAAGCGCTCAATAATTTTTTACAAGGTCAGAAGGGTTGGATTGAATCCGAACGCGATGGTCGCCGTCGGGAAATCGCCAGTATCCGTTTGCGCGAAGTTCAACCGGTCGATGGTAATAATGTCATCTTATCGATTAATAGTTTGGTCCAGAAAACTTGTGAAGACGCGCTCAATAAAGCGGTTGCTCAATATAATCCGATTAGCGCGGTGATTATTGTCAGTGAGCCCAAGACCGGACGTATCTTGGGTTTAGCCAATTGGCCGACGTTTGATCTCAATAAATTTTATGATGCAAAGCTCTCTCCGTTAGACAGTCAGCGCAATCGAGCCGTATCCGATGTCTATGAGCCTGGTTCAGTTTTTAAAATCGTGTCTATTGCCGGTGCCCTTGAAGAAAAATTAATTACTCCGAATAGCGTTTACGACTGTGGTTTGTCCCAAGTGCCTTATCGCGGCCGAATGATTTCGATGCCCGCGGACTCCCATCCCATGGGCGTAGTTTCTGTTCGTGATATTGTGCGGGAGTCTTCCAACCGCGGTACGGTGCAAATCGGGATGCTTTATTCAGAAAAACGAGGCGAAGAACGTTTTGATAAACTCGTTCGTTCATTTGGTTTTGGTTCGGTATCTAATTTAGTCACGGGTGCCGAAGTTCCTGGACTAATTATTAATCCGGAAAAATGGGACGGCATCACCATCTCGCGTCTACCCATGGGTCACTCTATCAGTGTGACCGCTCTCCAAATTCACTATGCGATGTCGGCCATCGCTGCCGAAGGATTATTAATGCAACCGCAATTGATCTTGCGCGTGGAAGATGCTAAAACGAAACAAACTGTCCTCGATTATCCGCCCCGTGCGCGTGGCCGCGTCGTTTCTGCATCCACGGCTAAACAAGTGGCGACATTGTTACGTGCCGTGTGCAGTAAAAACGGAACTGCGCCTATTGCCGACATCGAGGGCTACGAGGTCGCAGGTAAAACAGGTACAACTCAAAAACTTGTTAACGGTCGATACTCCAGTGCCCACCACGTCGCTTCGTTCTCAGGTTTTTTCCCGGTTCAAGATCCGCGCTTAGCCATCACCGTCATCATAGATGAACCCAAAGGTGATGGTATCGCCTATGGTGGTAAATTTGCCGCTCCTATTTTCACTACCGTGGCTAAAAACTGTATCCAATGGTTGGATATAAAACCTACGCCATCCCTTTCCCGCAGCGTCGCTGGGGTTGAACGATGATATTAAAAGAAACCAGTAATCATCGCCTCATGGAAAATCCTACCCTACAAAGTTTACTCCAAGATATTCCCGTCGTTGAGCGTCGCGGCGATTGGTCAACTCGCGTAACGAGTTTAGTTACAGACTCTCGTCGTATTTTACCTGGGAGTTTGTTTTTTGCCTTACCGGGATTACGCACCAGCGGTCATCAATTCTTAGATGATGTAATTTCACGCGGCGCCTCTGCTATTATTTCGAGCGAACCGGTAGCGGGTCTGCCCGCCGTCGCCGCCGCACAAGTCAAAGAACCACGAAAAGTTTTAGCGGAAGTGGCGCGACGTTATCATGGCAACCCTGAGCAGAAATTAAAACTGGTAGGTGTCACCGGAACGAATGGTAAAACGACAATCACCACTTTACTTCGTCACTTATTACAACAAGCAGGGGAGAACTGGGGTCTCATCGGCAGCGTCCGTTATCAACTGGGTCGTCGCTCCATCCCTGCTTATAAAACCACTCCTGAATCAGCCGACTTAGCTGGTTTCTTCCGTCAAATGGTTGAGTCGCAATGCGCCGGCGCCTGCCTCGAAGTGAGTTCCCACGCCTTACACCAAGATCGTGTTCATGGTTTCTCTTTTGCCGCCGCGGCGTTCACAAATTTAACTCGCGATCATATTGATTACCACGGCGATTTAGAATCCTACCTCGATGCTAAAACCATTTTGTTTGATGGTCGTAGTGGTTCTATCCCGAAAGTTTCCGTCATTAATGTTGATGATGCTGCCGGACAAAATCTCGCGCAATCCTGCCGCACTCGTGGTCCAGTCATTACATTTGGTATTCATACCCCCGCTGATCTTCAAGCGACAGACATTATTTTTAATCCGCGCGGCTCTGAATTTACCGTTTCATGGTCAGGCCAATCGGCTCGCTTTAATTCGCCGCTCCCAGGCGAATATAATATTTCCAATATTCTTTGTGCCTTGGCCTTAGCGGCCTCCTTGGGTCGCGATCCGTTATCGATGGTCGAAGCGGTCAAAGCTTTTCCCGGTGTGGCTGGACGCATGGAGCGCGTCGAGGCTGGTCAATCTTTCCCCGTCTTTATCGATTACGCACACACCGATGACGCCTTACGCAATGCTCTGCAAATGTTGCGTTCCATTACTCCCGGACGGGTCTTATGTGTCTTCGGCTGCGGTGGTAATCGCGATCGTGGTAAACGTCCAGCGATGACTAAAGCAGTCGCGGAATTAGCTCATCAAGCTTGGGCGACCGCGGATAATCCGCGTAAAGAAAATCTCGCCACGATTTTTGCCGACATGCGTGAGGGACTGGGTTCTTTGCCTAATATTGAATTTATTAATGATCGGCGCGACGCCATCGGTCGTGCTTTAGCCGCCGCTCAACCTAACGATTGTGTGATCATCGCCGGCAAGGGACATGAAACTACACAAGAATTTCACGATACCGTGGTACCGTTTGATGACCGCTTAGTCGCCAAAGAGATTTTAGAATTAAGGAGGAATCTACGCTCGTGAGTAATTCCTTTAATCCTCAACAATTAGCGCAGTGGACTCAGGGCGAGTGGACTTCTCTCCCTGAACATGAAATCTCCGGTTTTAATATGGATACGCGCACCATTAAAAAGGGTGAAGCGTTTGTGGCGATTAAGACCGTCAAGCGCGATGGGCATGACTTCTTGAACGCTGCGCGAGCCAGTGGTGCATCCTGCGCCTTGGTGTCGAAACGTACAGCCGACCATTTACCACAACTAGTCGTTGAAGATTCTCAAAAAGGATTACATCAAATTGCAGCAGCCTGGCGCGCTGAGTTTAACGGGCGAGTGATTGGCGTCACGGGCAGTGTCGGTAAAACATCGACCAAAGATTTATTGGGCGCGCTCCTCGGTTCATCCGCATTCATTACCGAAGCTAATCTAAATAATTTATTGGGCGTGCCGCTAATGTTACTTCGCCTGAGTTCAGAAATTCATCGCTATGCCGTGATTGAAGCCGGTATGAGTCTGCCCGGTGAATTAAAAGTTTCGGCACAAATGCTTCGCCCGAATTTAGCGATCATTACGGCCGTTGCTCCGGTGCACTTAGAAGGTGTGGGAACTATTGAAGCCGTGGCTCATGAAAAATCTGAGATGATCGCTGCTTTAGAGCCTGAGGGTAAGGCGATTATCCCAGCGTCACTTTTAAAGTGGCCCGATTTTCAAGCTCACGCCTCACGCTGCTTAGTCGTTAAATTTGAAGAGGATGATGAACCAGCCGTGATGCCCTTGCGTGTAATCAGTGCGAAATTTGCGGATGAGAATGGTCGTCGCATACTTTTACTCGATGGTCGTGCTTATCCCTTGAGTCCGATTTCAGATGGCTTGGGTCGAAATGCTGCTCTCGCCGTGGTCGCCGCTCTAGAATTAGGAATTAGTGAAAATCAAATTAAGAAAAATTTAGAATGGTGGATGCCACCTATCGGTCGTGGCAGTATTCACCAAGATGGTAACCGAACATTCTATATCGATTGTTATAATTCCAGTCCGGCCTCGTTGCTTGATGCGGCGCAGTGCTTTAACCGTCTCACTTTACAGGATCCGCGCCGTCGTCTTTTCGTCATCGGTGGGATGGCCGAGCTCGGCAAATCTTCTGCAAGTTTACATCGCGAGTGTGGTGCCAAATTACCATTCCGCGCCGGCGATACGGTAATTACTTGGGCGGGCGACTCTCCTGAAATTTTAAAAGGTATTCCGCGTAACGATGTCATTTTAAAATCCGCACATACTTTAGACGAAGTGGCCCAAACGATTTCTAATCACCGCGGCACGATTTTCGTTAAGGGTAGTCGTTCTTGTACTTTAGAGCGGACCTTACCCCCTCAACTCCAAGCCCAACTTTCTTACCATTAGTCCATGCTTTATTACTTACATCAATTGGAATCATTCTGGGGACCTTTTCGTCTTTTTGAATACCTGACTGTTCGTGCAATTTTAGCCGGTTTTACTGCGCTGATTATCGGTATGCTCTTATCGAGCAAAATCATTAAAGCCCTCAGCGTTCTTCGCCAACCCGAACGTTCCGCACAGCTGATGGGTAACTTGGTGAAAGAGGGCGGCAAGGTTCCGACGATGGGTGGACTCTTAATCGGCGCCGCGATGATTCCTTCAGTATTACTTTGGGCTCGTCCCAATGTTTTGGTGATCTCCACACTCTTTACTTTAGTGGGCATGGGCTTGGTGGGATTTTGGGATGATTGGTTGAAAGTTAAACGCGGTAGCGCCGACGGTATTTCGGCCAAAACAAAATTAGCGGGTCAGGCCCTCGTTGCATTAGGTGCCATCGGCATTGTTTTACTCGATGCGAATTATCGTACGAGCCTTTGCGAAATCTGGTTACCTATTATGAGCAAGCCCATCTGGTCAGCCCAGTCCTTGGGTTTACCGTTCACAATTTGTTTAATCGTAGCCGCACTCTTTATTTTATTAGTCTGCGTCGGAACTTCTAATGCGGTGAATCTTACCGATGGGTTAGACGGTTTGGCGATCGGCTGTGTTTTAATAAGCACCGCGATTTTAGGGCTCATTGCTTACCTCGCTGGTAATCTCAATTGGTCTAACTACCTTTTAATTAGTTACGTTCCTGGAGCGGGCGAACTCGCTGTATTTTGCGCTGCTTTATTAGGCGGTGGATTAGTGTTTCTCTGGCACAATGCAGCTCCGGCCGAAATTTATATGGGCGACGTGGGTGCTTTGGGTATTGGTGGTGCGCTCGGTGCCATTGCGTGCTTTATGCATCAGCCTTTCATGTTGGCGATTGTGGGTGGAGTTTTCGTGGTCGAAGCCGTCTCAGTCATTTTACAGGTAGCTTACTTTAAACGAACGGGTGGGCAGAGATTATTTCTCATGACGCCGATTCATCATCACTTTCAGAAAAAAGGTTGGGCAACAACGAAGGTCGTCGTGCGTTTCTGGATTCTCTCACTTTTCTTCGGTCTCTTGGGCCTACTCACTTTAAAAATTCGATGAACGAATTACCCGCATCACTCCGCACGCGTTTAATTCGCCCCGCCGCTATTTTAGGTTCGGGTGTGAGTGGTCGTGCAGTGGCTGATGCTTTAAGCTTAGCCGGTTTTGCTTCCGTTATTTATGATGAGAAGGGTGAGAATCGTCAATTTGGTCCGGACGAAGCGGGGCGTCATGACTTACTCATTTACAGCCCTGGTTTTGCGCAGTCGCATCCATGGCTTTTGGCCGCACGTCGCGCAGGTCTGCATTGTTTAAGTGAATTAGATTTCGGTGCGATCATGTGGTGTGGTGCTTCGATTGCTATCACGGGTACCAACGGCAAAACAACCCTCACCGAATTTTTATCTTTCGCGCACAAGCGTGCGGGACTTAACGCCATTGCCTGCGGTAACGTGGGTCTGCCCATGACGGCTCTTTCTAATACCTCGTCCAACGCAGCGTTTTTAGCGGTGGTCGAAGTCAGTTCATTCCAAGGTGAAGACTTACGTCACTTTACGCCCGAGGCGGTATTGTGGACTAATTTCGATGAAGATCACTTGGATCGTCACGGTGATTTAGAAAGTTATTTCCGCGCTAAATTTAAACTCATCGAACGAATGATTCCTGGTGGTATCTTAATTGTGGGTGAATCGGTCGTCGCGCATGCTGAAAAGTTTGGAATTTCTTTACCTCCAGAAACGGTGGTAGCGACACGCGATGAAGTGAATGGAAAAATTCCTGCGGGATCTATTTTTGAATCATGGCCCCAGCGCGAAAACTGGTCACTCGCTGTAAAATATTGGCAAGCCAAGGGTATTCCGCTGCGCATTCTTGAAGAGTCCGCTAAATTATTCCGGGCGGCACCGCATCGACTGAAAAAAGTCGCTGAAGCTCGTGGTGTCGAGTTCTGGAATGACTCGAAGGGTACTAATTTCCAAGCGGTTTACGCGGCGTTGGCTCAATTCGATATTCCGGTCCGCTGGATTGGTGGCGGTAAGTGGAAGGGTGGAGACTTAAAACGTTTTGCTGAACAAGTAAGCCCTAAAATTGAGTCCGCTTACTTAATTGGAGAGACGGCGCCCGATTTATTAAAAACTTTTGAAGCGCTCGGAAAGCCCGCTCGCATTTATAATTCGTTGCAAGATGCCGTTGTGGCGGCGGCCAAAGATGCCCATGGCCCGATGGCTATTTTGCTCAGTCCCGGATTTTCTAGCTTTGATCAATTTGCTGGTTACGCCGAACGCGGTGTCGTGTTCGAACGGGCCGCTGTCGCTTTATCCAACCGAATATAATTTTCCCTAACCCAAACCAAAAACATACCATGCGTCCTATCCTCACCGTCAGTGCTGTTGTTCTATTACACCTCTGCGTCATCGCCGTACTCGTCGGAGTCAACGGTTGCCGCAGTACGAGTGGCTTCGAAAAGGAACCCGATCTTGCTGCTTACTCGGCAGGTTCTCGGACTTCTGCTCCAGCACTCTCAGCCGTCGCTCCTCAGCCCATTACCGCGGGTGCTGGTGGCGTTCACGTCGCTGTTAAAGGCGAAACCTTACAACTCGTCGCTGCACGCGAGAGAGTTGCTCTTAAGGATTTAGCTGCGGCGAACGGATTACCTCTGAATGCGGCCCTCAAGCCTGGTCAGAGATTAAAAATTCCTGCTGCTAAGCCAGCTAAGCCAGCTAACTCGAATTCTTCACGTAAGTAATTCTTGGTCATCATCCACTATGATTATCGCAGCCAAACAGGAGACGCCTGGTTCACTCCGGAGCTACTCGCTGGGGATTGCGATAATCACAGTGGCTTTGATCGTCTTCGGCTTAGTCAATCAGTACAGCGCCGGTATTTCGCTCTCAGCAAAAAATCGCACCGCCGCGTTTGACCGTCAGTTAGCCTACATTCCCTTCGCCCTCTTTGCGGCTTGGTTGGCTTATCGGGTCAATCTTGATCGCCTACGCGACTACCGCTGGCCCATTTTTTGGGGAGCAATAGGTTTAATGGCCCTCGCTCGCGTTCCTGGGATTGGCGTGACCGTCAATGGCTCGTGGCGATGGATTGATTTCGGATTTTTTAGATTGCAGCCATCCGATATCGGAAAACTTGCACTCATTATTTTTCTCTCAGACTTGTTAGCAAGAATGCAGCGTCATACGTTACCAGCCAAGTTTAAGATTTATCAGTTCAGTGATCGTGGGGCAGTTTTTTTTACACCGAAAGGGTGGATTGATGTTCGTGAAGGTTTTTTAAAACCTTGTGGAGTGATCGCTGCGATTTGTGCGATGATTGCATTGGGACCTGATTTAGGAACGATTATTCTGTGTCTCGCCGTCGGTGGGTTGATGATGTTTATCTCCGGTGTTCGTTGGAAATATACGGTTCCGACAGTTATCGCCGTCGTCACACTATTGGTCATTGTGGTTATGAATTGGGGTAGTCGTATGCGTCGTATCACATCATTCATGGATCCATGGGGCCGTCGCGCGGATGAAGCTTATCAATTATTCGAAGGCATGGTCGCATTTGGTGTCGGCGGAATCACAGGAAAGGGCGCTGCTAATGGACTGCAGGTGCGTTCTTATTTACCGGAAGCCCACACCGACTTCGTTTTAGCAAACATCGGTGAAGAACACGGCTTCATCGGTACCGCATTAGTCGCGTGTGCTTATTTTGGCATTTTCTTGCTGGCTTATCGCGCGATGCGTTTCAGCACGGACTTGTACCGATTAAATATTTGTCTGGGGGCGACGCTTTTCTTGGTACTTCAAGCCTTGGTAAACATGGGCGTCGTCACGGGTTTATTGCCCACCAAGGGAATTTCTTTACCTTTCTTAAGTTATGGTGGAACTAATCTTGTTATCATGTCCAGCATGGTGGGATTAATTCTCAACTGTATCCGCGATGCGAGTAAGCCGCCGTTTTTGGCGAAGGAGATTAGGGGATGAGTAGAATTCTTTTGGCATGCGGTGGTACGGGCGGACATCTCGCACCGGGTATCGCCTTGGCCGAGAGTTTACAGAGTCAAAATCACGAAACCTTACTGATTGTTAGCAGCAAAATCGTAGATCAGCAAATGACTGCAAAATACCGCGGTCTCAATTTTGTAGCCGGTCGCGGTCGTGGGTTTGGTCCGGGCCTGATTAATAAAATCTTATTTTTTCCCTCACTTCTCGGTGCCATTTTTTCTTCTCTGAAGTTAGTTCGTCAATTTCGTCCGTCCGTTTTAATTTGTTTTGGCGGATTCATGAGTTTGGGTCCCGCCATCGCGTGCAAACTTTGTGGTATTCCTGTTTTGGTGCATGAGGCGAATCGTCGTCCAGGTAAAGCGGTTCGACTGATTGCACGTTTTGCCCAATCCATCCACTTACCTCACGGTGTTCGTATTAAAAATATTTCAGCGGAACGTCAGCACGACTCCGGTTTTCCCGTTCGTAAAGAAATCACACCTACCGCCAGAGATATTGCCCGAAAGGATTTAAATTTTCCAAGTACCGGTCGACTGATTTTAGTGACGGGTGGAAGTCAGGGCGCCCAAGTGCTCACACGCTGGGTTGAAAATAATCATGAACTATTTAAACAAAATAATATTCATATTCTGTGTCTGACAGGTGCCGGTGGTCGTGAAGGCGAAGTCAATAATCCGTCCTCAATCATTCGTTATTTGCCATTTTGTAATCAAATGGCTTCGGCCTATTCGGCATCTGATATCGCCATCACCCGTTCGGGTGCTGGCACCTTAGCGGAACTCGCCACGTGTCGCACGCCTGCCGTGCTCGTGCCATACGCCTTTGCTGCCGATGATCATCAAACAGCCAATGCAGTTCATGCTGTAGAGGCGGGTATAGCGCAGATGATTGCGGAAAAGAATATCGAGAAGCTGAACGACGTTGTCTTCGATTTATTGAATGAGCCCACTAAGCTTCAGGCGATGAAAGAAGCGTTGGCTCGGGCCGATGCGAATAATCATTGGCAAGAAATTTTGAAAGAGGTTCTTGATTGGGCGAAAGAGGGAGGAGGGAATAAATGAAAAATTCTATTTGGATGTTGGGTGCTTGTGGAATGGGTGTCGGACCTTTAGCGATTTATTTAAAAGAATCGGGCAACGAAGTGTACGGTTGGGATGATTCGACTGGTAGTCCGATGGAAAATCATTTGGCTAATGCCGACATACCCCTTTTGAAAGATCCTTGGGCGGCGGGTCGTAAACCGAATTTAATTGGTCGTTCAAGCGCCGTGAAACTTGGTCACGCCGCACTCACCCTCGCCGAGAAACACCAAACCCGTGTGCTCCGTAGAGGAGAATTATTAGCGGAGAGTGTTACGAATAAAAAATTTGTCGCCGTTTGCGGAAGTCATGGAAAAACCACGACCTGTGGATTGATTATTTCGGCCCTCGCTACGGCGGGAATTGATTTCGGATATATTTTGGGCGGACTTTTTCGTGATCCGAATTTTGCCCCCGCCCATGCATCTCAAAAATCACCTTGGGTCGTTGCGGAAGTCGATGAAAGCGACGGAACCATCAGTCATTTTTCACCCGACATCACTGTCGCTGTTAATTTAGATTGGGACCACCCGGACTATTATAAGGACGAAGCCGATCTTGAAGGAGTTTTTCGTGCATTGTTTGAACGTACCACGACTGCCGTGGTCATTCCTACTAATAATGAGCGGCTCGAACGACTAACGCGTGGATTAAAGGCCCGCGTAATTCGTGTCGGTGAGACGGGTGACTTTACCGCTGAATGTGTGGGTGCTAATTCGAGCCAATCGCGTTTGGTGCTCGGTGGAGAATTTAAAAAAGCCGAAGTAAGTGTACCGGTTACCGGTGCTTTTAATCGTGCTAATGCATCGATGGCTTTAGCGGTGACGCATTTAATTACGAGTGCGATTGCGAGTGAGCCTTTAACACGTTGGCGTGGTATTCGCCGTCGCCAAGATATTCTTTTTGAACGTGAGGACTTATTGGTCTTAGCCGACTACGCTCACCACCCCACAGAAATTGCGGCGTTGTTAAAGTGGATTAAAGAAACGCACCAAGGGCAGTTAATCGTAATCTTTCAACCGCATCGCCACACCCGTACGCGTCAGTACGCGAGCGAGTTTAGACAAGCTTTGCATATTGCGGATGCGGCCTTCGTTTTACCGGTGTATTCCGCGGGTGAAGCTGCCATGGAGGGTGGAAGGTCCGACGCCGTGGTGGCTGGATCGGCTCTTCGTCTGATTGAAGATAGAACTGAACTGCCTAAAATTCTTTCCCCTTTAACCAAAGGCAAAAAGACGGTTGTCGCATTTGTGGGTGCGGGTGACATCGAACACGACGCTGAAAATTATGCCTTAATCTTACGCCGTGAAGGTCTCCCGGTGATGACAAAAGATTTAGGCGAATCGATTGCTGGAAAACTTTCGGCTAAAGCGGTGATTCGTGCGGCCGAACCTTTAAATCGTCGCACTACACTCGGCGTGGGAGGCATCGCACGATGGTATGCGGAACCCGCCACCGTAAATGATATTGTCGTATTATTACAAGCCGCTGGTGAATTGGGTTTACCTTACTTTGTGATTGGTCGTGGCTCGAATTTATTGGTTTTAGATGAAGGCTACGATGGCTTAATTATTCATTTAAATGCAGAGCATTGGGGTGAAGTAAAAAATCTTGGAGACGGACGTTTACAAATGGGAGCGGGTGCTCGTCTCAAAGAAATCTGCGGTATCGCCGCACGTGATGGTCTGACCGGTTTTGAATTTTTAGAAGGCATTCCTGGGACCATCGGTGGCTCACTGCGTATGAATGCAGGTGCGATGGACTCTTGGATTTTTGATCGTGTAGAATCGATTGATTGGCTGACTCCTCGTGGCATTCATCGTTCCGCCAAGCGCGATTGTTTCGATGCGATGTATCGAGACTGTCCGCAATTACACGGTGCCGTTATTTTATCGGCTGTTTTAAAATCTACGGGTAAAGAATCGCCCGAGAAGATTCGTCAAACCATGGATGAGATGAGTCAGAAACGTCGCAGCTCTCAGCCACGTGATCCGAGTGCGGGATGTGTCTTCAAAAATCCTGAACAGAATCATGCTGGACGCTTAATTGAGTCAGTCGGACTCAAAGGAACACACATCGGTGCCGCGGAAGTTTCTACCATTCACGCTAATTTCATTATTAATAAAGGAGAGGCTACCGCCAAAGACGTTTTGGCGCTCATGAAGCAAGTGCGTGCGAAAGTTCAGCACGATAAACACCAATTATTGCAGCCCGAAATTATTGTTTTAGGAAAGGAGTGGAAAGACCTGCTATGAGTACTACGCGCCAAGCGGTGATTTTATGTGGAGCCATTTCGCCTGAGCGCGAAGTTTCACTGCGTTCAGGAAAAGCTGTAGCCGGTGTCATCAAAGATTCGCAGTTGGTTGAATTGAACGAAAATATTTTACCCACTTGGCTCGATCCTAAAAAGCACGTCGTCATTCCGGTGATTCATGGTGACTTCGGTGAGGACGGTCAGGTGCAAGCCGCTTGTGAAGCTCGTGGTTTGGCGTTTGCCGGATGTGATTCTGCGGCGAGTCGACTTTGCATTGATAAAGTGGCGACCAAAAAAGCGATGCGTGCGGCCGGATTACTCGTCGTACCTGAAGTGGCTTTTAGCGGGGCGCAAAAACCACCGGCTGAGAAATTGGTGGCCGAGCTGGGAGAGCAATTGGTGATCAAGCCCGCAGACAAGGGGAGTAGTGTCGGGCTGTATGTCTTGAATGGTTTGGCCGAAGTGAAGGCTGCTTTGGCGGAGATTCCAGCAGCGGGGCAGTGGATGGTCGAACGTCGTATCCAGGGGCGCGAAATGTCGATCGGTATCCTCGGGGGTAAGGCCCTGGGAGTGGTCGAAATAGTGCCTAAAACAGGCGTTTATGACTACAAAACCAAGTATACCAAGGGGTCGTCAGAATACCTCGTACCAGCCCCGATTTCGGCTGATTTGACCCTTCAGATTCAGCGTGCGGCCGAGAAGCTTTTCGCGGTGACCGGGTGTCGTGACTTTGCTCGGGCTGACCTCTTTCTTGAGCCCTCGGGCGAATTCATTTTTTTAGAAATCAACACCATGCCCGGGATGACGGAGACCAGTTTACTGCCCAAGAGCGCCTCCTGCGTGGGAATTGATTTTGCCACTTTAGTTCAGCAGATGGTTGCTCCTGCCTTTACCCGAAGCCAACTTCATAACACGCTCTAACCCATGGATTTCTTCACCCGCATCGCGCGTCTCTTTTCGCCCAAGCGAGATGCCTTCATGGGTCCGGAGAATCGCGACTGGAGACAGTTGATAAAACAAGATGTGCGAACAATTCCACAAGATGAGTTGGGAAGAAAGCGCGCGGCACGTTCACGCATGCCGATCATATTTACTATTTTATTTTTTGTTTTCGTGATCGCTGTCATTTCTCTTTCTCTCGAAGAAAGCACTCCTGTCTCATCAAGCATTCCGATTACGTATTCGACCGACGGATTTTTACCTTCGAGCTACGCTAATAAAATTATTAATGATGGTACTGATAGCTGGGCGAAGGACGTTGCCACCATTAAGACTGATTTAGAAAAAGATCCCCAGGTATTGACCGCAAAAGTGCGCCGTCTGGGCACGGGTGGATTAGAAGTTAAATTATTAGAGCGCTTAGCAGTGGCTCGCATTGCTATTTTACCGCCTTCCGGGCCTTATATCGTAAAGTTAGTCAGTCCCGAGGGCGTTTTATTTTCAGGTACTGGTTATCCACAGCAATCCACCACAAGTTTGCCGGTGATTACCGATTTTAGAACGAATGGTGCGGGTGAAAAAGTGTCAGTCGATGGTTTAGAAGTGGTCGGACCCTTTTTATTCACGGCCCGCACGGTGTATCCTAATCAATACAAACAGTGGGCAACGATTTCACTGCGCGATTGTTTTGGAGCACAAGAAGATGCTATGAGTTCGAATCTGCATATTTATATCCGCCCAGGCTCACAGCCCATTGATCGTGCGAACTTATCGGAAATTGTTTTCTCCACAACCAATTGGAGAAACGAATTAGAAATTTTATCAAAACTCGATATCGATAGTCTCATACGTAAATCAACCGGAGGTGCTTCTAGCTACGTTCTAAAACTCTCGATTCAAAATCGTACCTCTTCTCGACCCATTCCTGAACCACGCCTCGTCCCTACTTCGTCTCGATGAATAAGAAACCTTTACCCTCTTTTATTACCGTCATTGATATCGGTACCCATAAAACCACCGCCCTCACCGCGCAGGTCATTGACGGTCGCGCTCGCATGTTGGGTTTTAGTGAACGTCGCACGGATGGAGTTGTTAAGGGAACAGTCATCGATGTCGAAAAACTCCACGCCAGCGTGCATGAAGTGGTTAATGATTTAGAACGCGTTTCCCAACGTGCGGTTGAACAAGTTTACATTTCGATTGCGGGTCCATCCGTTGAAGGTGAGCGCGTTAAAGGCATTTGTATCGTGCCTGCGCATGATGGTCGCATCACCAAGTTAGATTATCAGCAGGCGATTGATTCCGCCAAACGCCTCGAGCCACCCGCTGGTCGAATCACGCTGCTGCACATGCGCCAGCCATCGATTTTAGATAATAAGCCGGTCGGTAATCCCGTTGGTCAGCAAGGTCGCCGTCTCGAAGTAAGTTTCTGGCGAATCACGATGGAAGAGGGTAATGTCCGCTTCCGTGTTTCGATGGCCAATGGCATGAGCATTACGGTCCGTGATTTTATTTTAGCTTCCCACGCCGCCGCTTGTGCGGTGACGAACGACAGCGAAAAGCAAGGTGGCGTTTGCGTGATTGATATCGGAGCGGGCACCACAGATTGGGTACTGTATTTCAAGGGACATATTTTATGCAGCGGATCCATCGCCGTGGGCGGTGAACATATTACAAATGATTTAAGTATCGCTCTCCGCATTAGTCGCGAAACGGCTGAAGATTTAAAGCATCGGTTTGCGTCGGCGATGCACCGCGATCAAGACGTCAACCAAACCATTTGGAAAGATGGCGATAAGAGCGTGGGCGATCAGCAATTTAATCGCGGTACCATTACCCAGGTATCTTCCCTGCGTTACCAAGAAATTTTATCTTTTGTAAGAAAAGATATTATCGTTCAGCTCGAACAAATCTTTAGCGGTCACGAAGTTAAATTAGATCAAAACTTTTTACCGTCGGGCGTGATTTTAACGGGTGGTAGTGCGAATTTAGCGGATGCCGCCGAAGCCGCGCAAAATATTTTCGGGGTCACCGCTCGCGTGGGTATACCTAAGTTTGATAACAGCTCTTTACAAAAATCTGAATACGCTGGCGTGGTCGGAATGATGATTGCCGCGCTTGAAGATGCTCCCCCTTTGGTACGTCGTCAAAAAGGCTTCATGGATATTCTCCGCGACTTGTTCCGATTCTAAAACATGTCCACCACGCCATCCATTTTACTGGTCGGTCTAGGCGGTGCGGGCTGTGGCATGGTTAGCCGAATCGCACCGCATCTTCCTTCGGTAGTGCGTGTCGCGTTGATTGATACCGATGCGAGTATTTTAAATACGACTGAAGGCCAGGAAGCTTTTCAAATCGGTCGTGCACTCACTCGTGGTATGGGCACAGCAGGTGAATTAGCCGTTGGACAAGCCGCAGTCGAAGCAGAAGAACCCGCACTCCGTCGTTTATTTAATGGGTATTCTTTAGTGGTGCTAGTCACCGGTCTCGGGGGCGGCATGGGCAGTGGTGGTGCTGCCCCTTTGGCCAGTATTGCACTTGATGCGGGTGCTACCGTTTTATCTTTTGCTACGATTCCTTTCTCGCACGAAGGCGAGCGACGTAAACGTCAGGCCACAGAAGCTTTAGAAAAATTAGCTACTAAATCACACGGACTCGTGGTTGTAGAAAATGATTTACTTGCCTTACAAGTGGAGGCCGATGCTTCACTGTCTGCGGCTTTCTCGGCTGCGGATGAATGGATTGCCGGTTCGCTGCGCGCATTAGCGAGTGTGTTCACTCCTGGTGCGTTAGTACCCGTCGATCCCGCAGCACTGAAAACTATTTTAGAAAAACCCGGTTCACCGACGCTTTTTAGTTACGGCGTGGGCGAGGGTAGTGGTGCGGCTTTGATTGCTGCCAAAGCGGCTTGTGATTCCAGTCTGGCGCACGGACCTGGCGCGATTACGAAAGTCGGCTCACTCTTCGTGCAGGTCACCGGCGGGTTAAACATGTCGGCCACCGATGCCTTTGAAGCCGTTTCGATTATCCGCAAAAAATTTGGTGGAGAGAAAACTACTCTACTCGGTGCGTGCGTTAATCCCGAAATGGGAGATCGCGTTGAAGTGGCGGTCTTGGGTGCATCGTTGCCCGTACCCAAGCCAGCAGCTAAGACAAAAAAAGGTGCCAAAGGGGCTGAGGCAAACCAACCGATGTTTGTTTTTGCGACCGAAGAATCTATCCGCCGCGGTGTTTTCGGAAATACACCTTTAACCTTTAGAGATGGGGAAGATGTCGATGTGCCTACGTATATTCGACGTTCGGTGCGTTTGACCCCAGCGAGTTAACAAATCATCGCTTCGCGGTTGCGCACCTCTTTCAGTCCCTTACGTTAAAAACTCATGGCGTTTGATGTCACCAAAGTCCGTCAAGACTTCCCGATTCTGGGACGTACGATTAATAGTCGTCCATTGACCTATTTGGATAACGCTGCGACCTCGCAGAAGCCTCAGGTGGTCATCGACACTCTTTCGCACTACTATTCTCACTCGAATGCCAATGTGCATCGCGGTGTTCACCAATTGAGCGAGCAGGCCACGGTGGCGTTTGAACAAGCGCGTGAGGTGGTTGCCAAATTTTTAGGACTTAATGTCTCGCGCGGATGTGTGTTTGTACGTGGGGCGACTGAAGCGATTAATTTAGTCGCCGAAACTTGGGGTCGTACGCATTTGAAGTCGGGCGATGAGATTTTGCTCACGACTCTCGAACATCATGCGAACATTGTTCCTTGGCAGATTATCGCTGAACGCACCGGAGCTAAAATTGTGGTCGTGCCATTAAACGGACGTGGCGAAGTGGATCTCGAAGCGTATCAAAAACTTTTATCTGGTCGCACTAAACTCGTCACCTTCACCCACGTATCCAATGCGCTAGGGTCGATTAATCCTGCGAAGGAGATGACCAAGATGGCGAAGGCCGTGGGTGCCACAGTACTGATTGACGGCTGTCAGTCTGCTGCCCACTTTGCTATTGATGTTCCATCTCTCGGTTGCGACTTCTATTGCTTCTCGGGTCACAAAACCCTTGGGCCCACGGGAATCGGCGTGCTTTGGGGTCGCCCCGAACTTCTGGATACTTTGCCGCCTTATCAGTCGGGCGGAGACATGATCCGTAAGGTTGATTTCGCCGGTACCACCTATCGTGAAGCCCCTGAGCGCTTTGAAGCGGGTACGCCCGATATTTCAGGAGCGATTGGTCTCGCGGCTGCACTTGAATATTTCATGCCCATTCAAAAAGAAGCGCATGCGCATGAACAAAAATTACTTTCGGCGGCTACGGAAAAATTAAAAGCCATTAAAGGATTAAAAATTGTCGGTGAGGCGGCTGAAAAAGTGTCGGTGGTGTCTTTCTTGATCGAGGGAAGTCACCCGCATGATATTGGAACATTGCTTGATGCGGATGGCATTGCGATTCGTACTGGGCACCATTGCTGTATGCCCTTGATGAAGGCGCTCGATATTCCTGGCACGGCCCGAGCCTCCTTTGCGTTTTATAATACGATGGAAGAAGTGGATCGCTTAGCGGTGTCGTTAGAAAAAATTCGTAAGATGATTGCTTAAGGTTTCGGTGATTCGGAAATATTTCGACGGAGAATATCCAAGATGCCTTGGACTTCGAAGTTTCGTATCGGCCCTTCGAGTCCTAATACCTGTCGCGCCTCTTGAATGTCGTCGGGTCGATTCCCCGGTGGCCAATCGCACCAGAATTTATCGGCCGCATAGCCGGCCGTTTGTAGTAATGGGAACAGGGCATTGATGCATAAGGTGTCAGCCCGACCTTCGGGAAAAACGCCACTGAGAACTTCATCGATCAGTTGTCGTCGCGAGCTTGCGAGTGATTGTGTAGCCAGACCTTTGGCCCATTTTTTAATATCATTCCGCCACTCTGGCTTTCGGCGATTCAGTTCGAGGTACTGGGCGAGACGACGATAGGGGTGACCTGCGGGGCGAAGACCCCGTAATTTCCAACGTCCACACTTCTGCATGTAAAGATGATCGATTCCGAGGAGGATCATTTGTTCGGGTGAATGGGCGTGGGCGAGTTCGGACATCGGAGCGCGGTTCCCGCCGAGTCCGAGAGATTCTACGACCAGTTCGTGACACGTTTGTTCGAAGCCTAATTCTTTTAGGCGATGTCGGGCGTATTTAGTTTTATTTTGGAATCGGGCGAGGGCACGATGTCGCAATCCAGGAATTAAATGAATTTCGGCGTCACGGACTTTACGGGCGACTTCACCAGCGCGACCGCGCAGTTCTAATAGTGCGTCTTCTTCGGCGATATCTTCAAGGTCGCGCGGCAAGTAGGGTAGGAGGACGACCGTTTCGGGTTGATGTCCCGAAGCTGTCGTCACCGGTTTTATTCCAGGAATTAAAACGGCGTGAAGAATGACACCGGAGAAATTGGGATCTTGGTGATGTCCGTGTGCTTCCCAATCGCTCCAGCGTAAATGAATTTCGATATCACCTCGGAGACGTTCGTTATTGATTAAAATTTCGGCGCCTAAGAAGTCGGGCCCTGCGCCACGATTCCAATCACCTGGGGAAATAATTTTAATCTCTTTACCTTGGGAGCTGAGCATTGGGCCGAGCACTTCGCCCGAGGCCCAGAGCCGTTGGATAGCGCGTTCGCCGATAGCGAAAGGCCCGTAAGGACCCTCTAATTCTTCAACACGAGTGCAGGTGGACATCCCCTACTTATCGTGTCCTTAATCAAAAACTAAAATATCACAGATGACCCATGGGTAATCTACCGAATCGGCTTGAGCAGAACCCGCCAGTGTGCTTTGTGAATGGGACGGAGAGATGGCAGAGTGGTCGATTGCACCTGACTTGAAATCAGGCGGTGCCGCAAGGCATCCGGGGGTTCGAATCCCTCTCTCTCCGCCACTTTAATTGAGGGGACACGTTGGCAAGTGGGCAAGGTGACAAGGGGAGATGCCGTCGCGACGTAGTCGCGCCCCTACCTACTTGGTTTCTAAAACAGGACTGAAGGCTTTGGCTTTTTCAGAGGCCTGAGATTTTTGTTCGGGGGAGATTTTCTTTTGGAGATTATCGAGGCTGGCTTGGGCGCGGATGTGGCCTTTGTCCGCCGCAATACTCCACCACTGGTATGCTTCGATCTCACTGCTTTCCACGCCTTCACCGTTTAAATAATGCAGACCTAATTCAAATTGGGCTTCGCTCTGACCTTGTTGAGCTGCACGGGTGAGCCATTCGACGGATTTGATATCGTTCTTGGGTAATCCGTTACCAAAAGAGTAGGCCGCTCCGAGTTTGTATTGGGCTTCGGGGTCGCCCTTTTCAGCTGATTTAATTAATGTGTCATTCGCCTCGTTTTCTTTTTTTACTCGCGCAGCACGAAATTCACTCGCACGAGTTTGTCCGTCGATGCGTTGAGTTTTATTTATAATATTTTCAATGCTGGTGACTTTTTTATTCGCCTTGGTGTATCCCTGGCTCGCTGACAGAAGATACCACTTGTAGGCTTCGGCGTTATCTTTCTGACCTGCCCAACCTAATTCAAAGCCATCGCCTAATTGGAATTGTGCGAGCGGATCCGTTTGATCGGCTGCCTTGAGTAGCCACTGAGTCGCTTGCACGTCGTCGACCTCTAATCCGATTCCGCGGTGATAAGCGGTGCCGATGAGTGACTGCGCTTTGCTATTTCCTTTTTCGGCAGCGATTCGATACCAGCGAACGGCTTCGGTGTTATTTTGTTTTACCCCTACACCTGAGGCGTGCATTTCGCCGAGTTCAAAGGCCGCTTGGGCGTCCCCCTGCAGTGCTTTTTCCTGAAGTTGGGTGGCTTTGTCTTTAGGATTACAGGCAGCGACAACCAGGGCGAAGAGTAATATCCAAAGTCGAAGGGGGGACATGTAGGAAGTAGAATCTTTTGGCTGGAGGCGGAGGCAAGTCTTACCCAGTATGATTTTCTAACATGGCGACAATTCTATGTATGAAGTGGGGCACCAAGTACGGGCCTGAGTATGTAAATCGACTCCACTCGATGGTGCAACGCCATCTCACGATTCCACACCGTTTTGTTTGTCTGACTGATAATAAAGAGGGTCTGCATCCTGGGATTGAGACTTTTCCGATTCCCAGTCTGAAACTACCCGCAGGCGCACCCGAGCGGGGATGGACGAAGCTGGTTTCCTTTTCACCCGATTTAACGGCCAAGGGTGGCCCTGAATTAAAAGGCGAAGTGCTCTTTCTCGACATCGATATCGTGATCGTCGGAAACATGAACTCCTTCTTCGAACAACCCGGAGAGTTTTTAATTATCCGGGATTGGCAGAAGGGACATTACACGGGGAATTCATCCGTATACCGTTGGACGGCGGGTCAGCATGCTGATGTTATCGATTACTTCCGCAATCATTTGGATCTCGTACGTAAGAAACATCGTAACGAGCAGGAATATTTAACGGCGCAGTTATCAGCTCAGGGCAAGGTTAGCTATTGGCCCGAGACTTGGTGCCGTAGTTTCAAACGTCACTGCGTGAAGTATTTTCCATTCTCATTTTTCCAAACGCCAACTATTCCTGAAGGTGCAAAGATTGTGGTATTCCATGGAGTGCCGAATCCACCCGACGCGTTGGTCGGTCGCAGCGGCAAGTGGTATCGTCGCGTTTTACCCACACCTTGGATCGCGGAGAATTGGAAATAGTTGAGCGGACAAGGTGACATGGGGACAAGGTGACATGGGGATTTGCTTTTTTAAGTTTTTATCATTCATAGTTTCTTCATGCAAAAAAGCAGAAACACACACACGAATCGTAGTGGTTTTACTTTGATTGAGTTGCTCACGGTCATTGCGATTATCGGTATTCTGGCCGCGGTACTTTTCCCCGGTGTGCAGGGTGTGATGAAAAAGGCTAAGCAGTCCACTGCTTCGATTAAGCTACGTAATATAGTACAAGCGGTGGTTACTTTATCCGAGGGTAAGAAATATATTAAGCCTGGATCATGGAGTGTTACCGATAATGCCAGTGCTAGTACGATTGCTGAATACGCAGCCGTCCTTGCGTATAATTCTAGTTTAAACTCGGGAGAAATTTGGTATGTTGATGGTGATAAGAGTAACGATAACGCCTCATACCCAAAACAAGTTTTAACCGGCGCAGTGGGTGCACAGCAAATTGATCCTAATTTCAAAACCCCATCCCAAGCTTACGGATACCATTCTTGGACAGCTTATGCGCCAACCGCCAAGAATATCGACGGTATGCCTTGCTGTAATATTCCACTTTTGTGGTCTCGTGGACTTTCAACCGCTGGAGACTGGTCAGCGACGGATGGAGTTTGGGGCGCGGACGGAGGTCATATCGGATTTGGAGACTATCACATCACCTGGGCTAATAATACCAATGATGACGGCAGTGGTGTTCCTGTATTTATTGATAAAGTAACCGGCGTAGGCACAGGTAATTGGAGAAAAGCGATTTCAGCTAGCGACGCTAAAGAGTTGTCGTCGAAGTAAGGAGCGTGCACTGCACGCGAGGGGACAAGGTGACAAGGGGTAGGGGCGCGTGACCCACGCGACCGTAAGAGTCTAAAGTTTATTGCTTAGTGGGTCTTAGCGTGGAGCCGATTAACTTAATAAAATTAGGTTCGAACGGGCAGCTGGGTCAGCTGCCCCTACCTGAAGATAAATAACTGAGCAATAAATGTTATAGAGGGATAACGTCCGGAGTTTAGAGGTAAATAATGTCTTCTATTCCTGATCGTAAGTACCTACCTCATACTATTCCGCGTTGGGTAAATCAAAAATCCTATTGGTTTATTACATTATGCTGTAAGCCCAAGGGATTAAACCAGTTAGCCTACACCGATATTTTTAAAGATATAATCTGTAATTTAAAAATTCAAGAATCAGCCCAACGTTTAGAACTATCATCGATTGTCGTGATGCCAGACCACATTCATATAGTTGCAAAATGGAATCATGAAATTGGTATTCGAAAAGTAATCGGCTTATTAAAAAAATTTATATCACGAAAGTATAGAGTAATGTGGCAGCGTGATTACTTTGATCATCGTATTCGCAATTATGGATATTTTTTAGAAATTTCTAACTATATAAAACTAAATCCAGTACGTGCTGGTTTAGTAAAATCAGCCTCAGACTGGCCATTTTACTTATTTGTAGGTAGGGGCGCGTGACCCACGCGACCGTATGAGTCTAAAGCTTAATATTCAAAGGGTCTTAGCGTAGAACCGTTTAACTTAATAAAATTGGGTTCGAACGGGCAGCTGGGTCAGCTGCCCCTACCAATGCTATTTAGTTTCTTCAGCCTCATTCTCTGCTTCTTCCTTGGCTTTGGCCTGAGAGCTGAGAACGGGTTGAGCGAAGAGGCGACCGTCGTGAAGTTTCGCCACGTAGCCTTCGCTGATTAAGAAATTAAGATCTACGAGTACTTTGCTCTTCGCTTCATCATCGGCATTTTCACCGGCGATGGAGAGAATGACATCTTTCGTTTGTTGTCCGATATTTTTATCGAG
>Ga0209191_1000426_pt1 | contig 33186 bp, 30 predicted proteins | sample S_130626_EF_Meta_FD_187320 | JGI IMG/M metagenome (GOLD analysis project Ga0209191, IMG submission 187320) | Freshwater microbial communities from Lake Simoncouche, Canada to study carbon cycling - S_130626_EF_MetaG (SPAdes) (version 2) | ecosystem: Environmental > Aquatic > Freshwater > Lake ...
GAATATACAAAAATGTTTCGTGGCCGCTATCTGTTGGTTCTAAAACAAGTACAGCATCGGCGCTTGCTTCAACACCTTGCACACCAGAGTAATAAGCGAATGCAGAGTGTGGTCTAAATCGGTAATCAGTATCGTTGCTACGAACTTTAAATCCGCCAGCTGGCAAAACTAAACGAACACCTGGATATTGCGCAGATAAAGTTGCACGACGTAAGAACGCAGATGTAACAGCAGGGCCAGCAACTACATCATCTAAATCAGATGGCACCCAACCCTCGGACATAAATTTGGCATAAGCAGGAGAAGGAGTGTTATCGCGCGCCGGTTTTTCCGGCTTTAAATGACCTGCCTCAGGGGCTATTTGATCCATTCACGCAGTCTAAGGCGGGCCCTCTTGGAATGCGAGCGTCTTACATTTTGAGATTCAATTTCTGGGTTACCGATTTGTTATGGAAACGTTATACGTCTGGCACTTGACTAAGCGGATACTTGCAGCAAAGAAGACCTAAAAAACAGTAAAAGGAATGTAATAAATGAAGTTCTTAAAAGGATTCAGCGCTCGCAAACGTCGATTCGTTTTGGGCGGTGGAACAGCAATTCTTGTTCTGCTTTTTGTCTTTGTTAATACAACCTTTCTTACTGACGCCGAAGTCAAAGCCGATGCTCCAAAAGAGTTTAGCCTTACAGATTTTGCCTCAAAGAATTTACCGCTCATTGCAGCAGATATTCAGGCTAAAGCAACAGACATAGCAATTGTTGCCGCAGCTGCAGATAAGGATATTGTGGCAGCCGGTGCAGAATTAGGACGCGATCTGGGAAACAAATCATTCGTATTTGCAGTAAAAACAACAGCAAAAGTTAAATCGGTAGATGAAAATTTCATTGTTCTAGATGTACCGGGCGCTCCAGCGCAAGACACATTTAATATTCCAATTGGACTAGCCCTATCTGGAAATCCACTTCGAGATGTCACAGGCAAGATTACGTTCGGCGATTTTTATGATCAAACTCAGTATCAAGATGCCGCAAGCGCATTAAAGGATTTAGTTCGAACATCGATTATCGATAAATTAGATGTGCAAAATCTTGTTGGCAAAACTTTGGAAATTTACGGCGCCTGGAATAATGGACCTCTTAAGAATGTTTACAATATCCAACCCACTTCGATTGTTGTGAAATAAATATGGCAAAAAAAGGAATTATTGCAATTGAAGCGCGTGGCGTAAGCAAGAATTACGGTGCAACACAGGCGCTCAAGAGTGCAAATTTCCAAGCAGAATCAGGAAAAGTTACTGTTCTATTTGGAGAAAATGGCGCAGGCAAATCAACAATGATGAAAATTCTCGCGGGTATAGAACAACCCACTTCTGGAGAGATTTACGTATTTGGTGAAAAAGTCAGCATCAATTCACCTGCGCAAGCCCAGACATATGGCATCACCATCATTCACCAAGAACTGAGCCTCTGTCCCAACCTGAGTGTCCGCGACAATATTTTTATGGGTCGCGAAAACTTAAAGCGCGGCTTTATGAATTACGCACACGAAGAAGAAGTTACCCGCCAGGTTTTAAAGCAACTTGAAGAAATTATTGATCCGAAAACTAAAGTAGAAAACCTACGTCTAGGTCTACAACAAATTGTTGAAATTGCCCGAGCTCTCACCATCAATTCAAAAATTTTAATCATGGATGAACCAACATCTGCTCTGTCATCCACAGAAGTTGCGGTCTTATTTAAAGTGATCCGCGATCTAAAAGCTAAAGGTGTCGCGATTATTTACATTTCCCATCACCTAGAAGAAGCATTAGAAATCAGCGATCACGCAGTTGTTCTTCGCGATGGTCAAATAGTGGCAAATGCTGATGTTGCTGACATTGATATGGAATGGGTTGTATCTAATATGCTCGGCCGCACATTCAAAGAGCAGGCCCACAAAAGTTCTGGTCGCGCCAAAGGCCATGACGTTTTAGAAATTAAAAATGCGAAGATTCTTGAACGAGGCATTGCAACGTCAAAGTTATACGCAGTTGAAGATTTTTCACTCACAGTCAAAGCTGGCGAAATTGTTTCAATTTACGGGCTTATGGGTGCGGGGCGTACAGAGTTGATGGAAGCTTTAGCCGGTCGCGATGATTTTGCTCATGGTGAATTACTTCTAGAAGGAAAAGATGTAACAAAACTCTCCGTACAGGAACGAATTAAAGCTGGAATGGGCTTAGTGCCAGAAGATCGTCAGCGAGACGGATTAATCCAACAAATGAGTGTCGGCTCAAATCTTTCATTAGCAAGTTACATGTCACACATCAAACGAGGCTTTGTAAATCGAGGTACAGAAAGAATTAAAATTGAAGAAGCTATTAAAAATGTCCGGGTTAAAACATCTGGCCGTAATATGCCTATCGAATCGCTAAGCGGTGGAAACCAGCAAAAGGTAGTACTTGGAAGGATGCTTCTTACAAACCCAAAGATTTTACTTTTAGACGAGCCAACTCGCGGAATTGATGTTGGTGCGAAGGGCGAAATCTTTGATCTATTACGTGAACGAGCCGAACAAGGTTTAGCAGTTCTGTTCGTAACATCTGAAATTTCTGAAGCCTTAAATTGGTCAGATCGAATTGTTGTCATGTCGCGTGGGCATGTAGTCGGAATTTATAAACCAACAGATGTAACGCGTGAAGAAATTATGTCAGCCGCTGAAGCAACAAAAGAAGGAGCGCGAGTATGAATATAAACCCACTCAAAAGAGGCGAGTCCAAAGGAACAGCAGCAAAGTTTGATCGGAGAGCGTTTATTGTCGAGATCCGAGCTCTTGTTGCACTAGCAATCATCGTTATCTTCTTTAGTGTTCTTTCAGACAAGTTTTTACAGTACAGCAATTTAGTATTGATGACTCGTCACGTCGCAATGAATGCAATTTTGGCCATAGGTATGTTGCTTGTGATTTTAAATGGTGGAATCGATCTTTCCGTTGGTTCAATCGTTGGACTTTCAGGAGTGGTGGCCGGTTATTTAATGCAAGGCGCTCCAGTTCCATTTACGGGTCATGTCGCTTATCCAAATATTTGGGCGGTGCTAGTTATCTCATTGATTGTCGGTATATTTTTTGGTTGGCTGAATGGCTTGTTGGTCGCTAAATTAAATATTGCGCCGTTCATCGCAACCCTTGGAATGCTTTATGTGGCCCGCGGTTTTGCAAAGTTAATTACAAATGGTGAAACATTTACAAAGTTAGCTGGTGAAGCATCACTAGGTAACACAGGCTTCCTAACTACTTTTGCAGCAAAGCCGCTCGGAATTCCACTACCAATCTGGGTCATGATCGCCTTTGCGATTGCGTTTTCTGTCATCTTAAATAGAACAGCTTTTGGCCGATGGCTCTATGCATCTGGTGGAAACCAACGTGCAGCAGCGCTCACAGGCGTTCCAGTAACAAAAGTGAACATCCGAATTTATGTTCTTTCCGGATTCTGCGCAGCAGCGGTAGGAGTTCTCTTCACTGCAGATTTGCACGCAGCAATTCCAAATATGGGTGAATTTTCAGAACTCAATGCAATCGCCGCAGTAGTAATCGGCGGAACAGCACTTTCCGGAGGTCGAGGAACAGTTCGCGGAACACTTATCGGTGCTTTCGTAATTGGATTCTTAGTCGACGGATTAGTTCTTATCGGAGTTTCTGTCTTCTGGCAGGAAACCATTAAGGGCGCCGTAATTATTGTTGCGGTAGCAGTAGAAGAAATACAAAGAATATTGGAGCGCCGACAGAAATTGAAAAGCGCTTCATGAACCACCGTACGACCCACGGAAATACCAAAACCCTAGGAAAGAGGTAAGTAATGCTCCGTAAATACAAAGTGATTGCAGCTGCGGCTGTAATCGCACTCGGACTAACTGGTCTTGCTGGTTGTAGCTCATCTGATGATGCTGCAGCAGGTGGCGGAACAATCGCAATCATCACAGTAGATCCAGCTAACCCATACTGGAAAGCAGAAGTTGACACTGCAGTAGCAACAGCAGCAGAACTCGGTTACGAGACAACTGTTAATGCTCACGGCAATGACCCAGCCAAGCAAACACAATTCATCGATGCAGCAATCTCTGCAGGCGTTAAGGCGATCATTCTTGATCCAGCTGGCGCAGACGAGAGCGTTGGAGCAGTTCAGAAGGCAACAGATGCAGGAATTCCTGTATTCCTAGTTAACGCTGAAATTTCTGCACAAGGCGTTGCAAAGGCACAAATCGTTTCTAACAACGCACAAGGTGCAACTCTTGGTGCACAAACTTGGGTAGAAGCAATGGGCGGCAAGGGCAAGTATGTTGAATTGTTCGGTAACCCAACTGATAACAACGCAAAGGTTCGCGCCGATGCATACCACGCTGTAATTGATCAGATTCCTGGCTTCAAGTTGCTTCAGAAAGAAACAGCTAACTGGGATCGCGCACAAGGTAAGGCAAAGATGGAGCTCATGCTTCAGGCACACCCAGACCTTCAAGGCGTAATTGCTGGTAACGACGAAATGGCTCTCGGTGCAATCGAAGCTCTTCGCGCTGCAGGCAAGCTCGACAAGGTAAAGGTTCTTGGCTTCGACGGTAACGACGATGCAGTAGCAGCAGTTATCGCAGGCGAAATGGTTGCAACAGTTCTACAACCAATCGTTGATGGAACTAAGGCAGCTGTAACACAAGCTGATGCATTCATTAAGAATGGCACTATGCCAGCATCAGAAAAGCAAGCGATCGATTGCATCCTTATCACTAAGGAAAATGCGGGCGGTCTTAAGGGATTCGTACTTAGCTAATCGCTAAGCACAATTCTCATTGATGTGAGAGTGGGAACGAGTTCTTTGGGGGCTCGTTCCCACTCTCCATCACTACACTTTTTAACCACAATGGCGTGTAAGTAAATTCTCATTAATAATTTTCTGGAGACACATGACGTACGTTTTCGATGATCCGGCAAACTTTAAGAATCAAGTGATTGATGGATTCGCAGCCGCATATGCACGCTATGTTGAGCGCGTTCCAAATGCCGCAGGTTTTCTTCGCAGCACTGGTCCAATCGAGGGAAAAGTTAGTCTCATCGTAGGCGGAGGATCCGGTCACTATCCGTCGTATGCCGGCATTGTTGGGCGCGGATTTGCTGATGGCTGCGTAATGGGAGATGTATTTACATCACCATCGACAGAACAAATTTATAGAATTAGTAAAGCCGCAAATGGTGGAGCAGGCATTTTGCTCTCATTTGGAAATTACGCAGGAGACCGCCTTAACTTTGCAGCAGCACAAGAACGCCTCATTGCAGAAGGAATTAAAACAAAAATTGTTTATGTAACAGACGACATTGCTTCTGCAAAACCAGATGAAAAGGATCTGCGCCGTGGGATTGCGGGAACATTTGCAGTATACAAATGCGGTGGCGCAGCAGCAGATGCCGGAAAACCACTAGATGAAGTTGCTCGCATCATGCAATTAGCAAATGATCGCACTTATTCATTTGGCGTAGCCTTTGAAGGCTGCACATTCCCAGGTCAGAAAGAGCCACTTTTTCATGTAGAACCCGGACGTATGGAGTTTGGTCTTGGAATTCACGGTGAGCCAGGAATTAAATCAACAGATTGGATGCCAGCGAAAGAGTTAGCAAAAAATTTAGTTGAAGCGATTCTCGCTGAACGTCCTTTAGATAACTCCAAGCGAGCTGCTGTAATTCTTAACGGACTTGGTGCCACAAAGTATGAAGAACTATTCCTTCTTTATAGTCACGTTTCTGTATTGCTAGAAGCGGCAGGAATTACAGTAGTACTTCCAGAAATTGGAGAACTTGTTACAAGTTTAGATATGGCTGGATGTTCTCTTTCAATTATGTGGCTCGATTCGACTCTCGAAGAGTTGTGGTCATCACCAGCCGACACCGCTTCATTTAGACGTGGAAACGTTGCTCCTAGTAAGGCTCCACACAAGCGCTTTGAAGCAATTAATGGAAAAACTGCAGCGGAACCAATTTTAGCTAGTGAACACTCTCATCGTGCAGCGATTGTTGCCCGTGAAGCACTGGTTGCAATGGAGCAAGTTTTAGTTGCAAATGAAGATCACCTAGGGAAACTAGATGCTGTCGCTGGTGATGGTGATCACGGCGTCGGAATGGTTCGCGGAATCCACGCAGCAGTTATAGAAGCCAAAGCAAATACTGGCGGAGTTGGACATGTCCTGGACGCGGCCGGAAATGCCTTTGGCGATCGCGCTGGTGGAACCAGCGGAATTTTGTGGGGGATATTTCTCTCTGCAATCGGGAACGCACTTGGCAACACAGAAAAAGTGGATGCAGAAAAACTTTATGGTGCGCTCGAATTAGCGACAGAAACTCTTGTAAACAAAAGTAAAGCAAAGATTGGTGATAAAACCATGCTCGATTCTTTGCTTCCATTTCTTGATGCACTCGATGAACAACTCGGAAGTGGAAACACAATGACAGATGCCTGGAAGTATGCAGCGGAAGTCGCTCAAAAATGCGCTGATGCAACCGCTGCCCTATCACCAAAAATTGGTCGAGCACGCCCACTTGCAGAACGAAGTGTGGGAACACCAGATCCAGGAGCTATTTCTATGGCGCTAATTATCCAAGCAGTTGGCGATGTAATTTCCAATGCCTATTGCGGATCACAAACAGTAAAGGCTAATTAATCGTGAGCACACAATGGCGCGTCGTTATCGGTTCTGATTCTGCAGGTTTGCAATATAAAGATGCACTTCTTGCCGACCTAAAGAAAAATCCAAACGTCTCCTCTGTAGTTGACCTGGGAGTAAACGCAGATGCACCAGCATCACAGGAGTATCCAGAAGTAGCAATTCTTGCAGGCGAAGCAATTATGCGTGGCGATGCAGATCGTGGAATTTTGATTTGCGGAACAGGAATCGGTGTTGCAATTTCGGCAAACAAAGTAAAAGGAATACGCGCAACTGTTGCACATGATTCATTTAGTGTTGAGCGCTCAATTCTTTCTAATGACTGCCAAATCTTAACTATGGGCCAACGCGTCATCGGCCTGGAATTAGCGCGAAGACTAATGAAAGAGTGGCTGACTTATACATTTGACACATCCTCTGCCTCAGCAGATAAAGTCAAACTAATCTGCGGTTACGAAGATAAGAATTAAAATGTCACATCACCCGCAAAAAATTGTTGGAGTCGGCTTAAAAATGTATTTTTCTGCTGCTCAAACAAATGAGTGGGCAAGAGCGGTTAAAAGCCAGATAGCTCCACTTAATCCAGGCGAAGACTCATCAATTGAATTTTTTGTGCTTCCATCCACACCAATGATCGCTCAACTAGTGTTAACTTTCATTGGCACACGAATACGTGTTGGTTCGCAAAACCATGCAGCATTTGGAAACGGGGCATTTACTGGCGAAACAAGTGCACAGATGCTCAGTGAAATCGGATGCGAGTTCGCAGAAATTGGTCACGCAGAGCGCCGACGTGATTTTAACGAAACAGATGAAACGGTCGCGCGAAAAGTTCTTCAGGCACTTTTAGCACATTTGATTCCTGTTATTTGTGTCGGTGAATTAACTCAGAGTTCTCCTGAAAAAGCCGCAGATGTGTGCATAGAACAGCTCAAGCAAGCCCTCTCACTATCAAGTGATTACGTGCACCAACGAATAATCATTGCTTACGAGCCAGTGTGGGCTATCGGAATGACAGCCCCAGCAGATGCGGCCTATATCAACGGAGTATGCGCAAAAATAAAGGATGCCGCATCACAGCTTGGAACAACCAATCTTCAAATTCTCTATGGTGGCAGTGCCAACCAAGGGTTATTTGAGAAAATTGCAAAGAGCGTTGACGGGTTGTTCCTTGGACGTTCGGCACATGATGTGAAAAATCTAAAAAAGATCGTCCAAGAGGTTGAAAGCGTCGCACTAGAACTAGCAAAATAGAACACGTGAAATTCACGTGTCTCTGCAGCAGAAAGGTAGTACCCAGCAATGTCTGATCAAATGAAAGCCGTTGTATGTCACGGACCGATGGATTACAAATTGGAAGATATTGCAATTCCTAAAGCTGGACCTGGTGAAGCACTCGTTAAGGTCGAAGCTGTTGGTATCTGCGCAAGTGATCTTAAGTGTTACCACGGTGCTGCAAAGTTCTGGGGAGACGCAAGTCGTCCAGCATGGGCAGAAACAGAAGTTGTACCAGGACACGAATTTGTTGGTGAAATTGTTGAGATAGACGATGTTGCAGCAAAGCGCTGGGGAGTAAAGAAAGGTGATCGCGTTGTCGCAGAACAAATCGTTCCTTGCGGTGAATGTCGTTACTGTCTTCGCGGGCAGTATTGGATGTGCGCACCACACGGAATGTTCGGCTTTAAGCGCGCAACTCCGGGCGGAATGGCTTCATACATGGTCTTTCCTAAAGAAGCGCTCGTTCATAAAATTTCAAAGAGCGTTAAGCCTCATCACGCAGCATATGCAGAACCACTTTCTTGTGCGCTTCACGCAGTTGAACGCGCAAATATTAAGTTTGCAGATGTCGTAGTCGTTGCAGGTTGCGGACCAATTGGTCTTGGGATGATCGCAGGCGCTGCAGCAAAGTTTCCAGGAACGTTGATTGCGTTAGATCTGGACGATCGCAAACTAGAAGTAGCAAAGAAGTGCGGCGCTACTCACACGATTAACATCGGAAAGCAGGACCCTGTACAGGTTATTCGCGATATGACCGAAGGTTATGGCGCAGATATTTACCTAGAAGGAACTGGTCATCCAGCAGCCGTTCTTCAAGGTTTGAAGATACTTCGCAAACTTGGAACATTTGTTTGCTACAGCGTATTTAAAGAAGATGTCACAGTCGATTGGTCAATCATCAGCGATGATAAGGAATTGGATGTACTCGGCGCACACCTTGGACCTCACTGCTGGCCAGCTGCAATCAAGATGATCGAATCAGGTCGCTTGCCACTTGATGAAATTTGTACACATCAATTCCCACTTGCTGATTTCCAAAAAGGACTCGACATGGTTGCTGATGGAACAAAGTCAATTAAGGTTTCATTAATTCCATAATGAGTACCAACAGAATCATCAATGGTCAGCTAGCGTCACTGCTCGCTCGATTCCGACACGTTAATACGATTGCAATTGTCGATGGTCCCTTTCCTACGTATCCAAACGTTGAGACTGTGGACCTCGCAGTTGTACTTGGTTTGCCATCAATTCCAGATGTATTAAGTGCGATTCTTCCCCACATTGAAGTTTCATCAGTCACGATGGCTGCAGAGTTTGAAGCCAAAGTAGATGCGAAAATTGTTGGCGAATATCGCAAAACCATTTCTCATCTACCCCTAAACATCATCGCCCATGAAGACTTCAAAGTAAAAGTTGGACAAACCTTGGGAATCATTCATACGGGCGATAACGTCCCATACAGCAGTGTTATTTTGAATTGTGGTTGAGATGCAAAAAGACAAAGCTGTTTCTATGTGTGTTCGCTTTCAAGCCAAACCTGAATTTCGGGATGATTTACACAAACGATTATTAGAAATGGTTGTACTCAGCAATCAAGAAGAGGGCTGCTTGTTCTATAACCTTCATATCGATCAAGAAGATCCAAACACATTCTATTTTCTTGAAGCCTGGAAAGATCAAGAAGCATTTGATTTTCACGCATCCACCGATTACGTAATAGCCATTAACGCAGATGCAATCGCCATGACCTCATCACCATCTCGCGTTGAGTTCATGCACAAAATCTCTCCGCTGTAGGCCTAGAACGCCTGTACTCACAAAGGTGGAGTAACCTGTAAACTTTCCGTGTACAAGGAGACGTCGCATAGCCCGGTCGAGTGCGCCTCACTGCTAACGAGGTAAGGTGTAATTGCCCATATTTTTTGAGGGCACCAAATCACGCTTGAATTCTTGTTAAACCAGTATTTCAATGCCAGCGAGCGAAGCGTTAACCGAAATCTGCCCTGGAATCGATGAAAACTTAGCTAAGTAATTACCTGCGAGCGCCTTTTCCAGGAGTATCTAAATATTTGCCTGCTCTGGCTAATTGAAGACGATTATGAATAGTGGTTGGAGTTACATCTTCAGCCTCTGCGATAACTGCTGCAGCTCTGGTCTCCCCCCAAGCTTGTAGATCTTTAAAGATTCTTGCCGTTGCTCTTGTGACCGACTCCCCCTGTGCGGCAAAACTGGTTCCCGCCTTTTCCTTAACCCCAGACTTCATCGATTTGTTCATCTGACGTTGACGTAGGATCGGAGCAAAGTGCAAAGCGATAATGTGCCCTGTAAGGATTTTGCGAATAACCGCAGTAGACACAAACTCCTGCAAATGGAGGGAATCAATCTCATTCTCCATGTGGACTCCATCAAACACAGACTTCACCCAAGACTCTTTTGAGTAGCCAGGAACGACATCTCCGATCTTGGGAGCTGTAACTCCGTGAGAGCCCAAGGGAGATATGGAAATTTCCCGCAAAGCTAACAAGCCATCTTCACCCCTGGTGGCCACTGTGAGAATTTCAAAGGGTTCACCGGCTTTAAGGCCGTTTGAAGGCTTTGTGAAAAAGTGTAGGCAGGCGGACTTACGCCCGGAATCCTCCTCGGCCATCCAGCCGGGGATCCAGTCCGTGAGGTCTCGACCCTTCTTTGCGCTCGCCATAGGGCCAGTGTAGGCCAATCAAGGCCAATCCACCATCAGGTCTCAGGCTAAACCTATTTCCCCATTAGGTTAGGCTCTGGACTTGCATACCCATTAAGTTTGCCTATATACTTAATAATATGAGGGAAAACATTTATCAGTTGAAGTCGGTGAAAATCCAGCAGCAAATTGCTCCTGGGTCAGAAGCCTATGCAGGAGATGTGTGGACGATTCAAGACATTGCTCTGTATCTGCGTTCATCTGAACTATCTGCCTCACGAAGGGTAAACCAAGAAGGGTTTCCTCGGCCACTCGGCAATCTCCAACGCAATAGGAGATGGCTAGCTAAAGACGTCAAAGAGTTCTTCGAGAAGCTCTCTAAAACGCCTTATGCAATTCGACCAGAACTTCAGGTCGAAAGTAGTTACGAACCATCAACAATTATCTTTAGAGATTAGGAATTAGTATGAAACGTGCACCAATCGAACCAGGCGAAAAAATGGCTAAAGCAATTGCTAAAGCCAAGAAATCAGGGAAACTCTTCAAAGCGGATGGGATCAGCATTGAACCTCCTACTTCACGCCGTACTACTTGGCGCATCCGCGCTTCATTTCAGGGGAGTCAGATCGATAGAAGTGCCACAGATTCACCTAGCGCCATTAATGCGGCCTTCCTTGAAGTTCATGCGATTCTAAAGTCAAAACAATCTGGCTCTATTGGTTTACCAGAAAACGCTGGTGAGCTACTTGCTGATGTCCTTGAGAAATACATTGACCAGGGGGGTAAAGATTTCAAGTGGAATGGGAAGTCTCGTAAGAATAGGCAGGAAGACTTTAATCATTTAATTCAATTGTCAAAGACTCGGAAAGTCACATGTGGTCAGATGACAACGACAATTCTCCGTGATTACATTAATCGAGCCACCAAGACAAAAGGGCGTGCAGATCACCTTATTAAAATGTTACGTACATTTCTTAAATGGGGACACAGGGCTGGATACTTCACTGCGCAGCAAGTTTTGTATGTTGAGCAAATCACCTGGACACCACCTGCAGGCAGCGGATATGTTGCAGCTGAATCTCGCCGAAAGCAATCACAGTATTACTTTGGTTCAGAAGAAGAATCCGGGGGAGAGATCCCTACTCACAAACAAGTACTTGAATTAGCTGAGGGATGCCAAAAGAAATATAAGCATGGAGCGGGCTTAATTCATACATCCGCCAACCTTGGAACTCGAGCAAACGAAACCTTCATTCTTACTGCCGATAGAAAGGTATATGAGCGTGGATTGGGTAACTTTGTTGACCTCGAGAATCGACGAGTCCTGATTTCATGGCAATTTAATACAACTGAACCAGACGCACCAAAAGCAACCAAGACTAAAACCCGTAGAACTACTGCAATCCCATATGTTGAAAATATTGCAACAGGTTTTGATGTTTATGAGTGGATGGTTACTCGTTCAGCAGAAGCGCTTCAAGAACAATTGGAAGGAAAGAATCCTCTTGCACTACTTTTTCCAAATCGTTTTGGCCAAGTGCAAAAGCTTCATTCGTTTACCGATGTAGTGATTCATCCAGTTTCAGAAAATCTAGGATGGAAAATGCCAGCATATTTCGATGCAGATGGGAAGCCACTTCACATGTATCGCTTTTCATTGCACTCAATGAGAGATCGCTTCGGGACTACAGCCGCAGATGAGTGGAAATATTCGGAGCGCCAGCTACTTGCTGAAGGCGGCTGGTCCGACCCTCAAACTGTTAGGAAGTTCTATTTGGGTACATCTGACGATACCCATGAGGAGGTGCAAGCGCTTCAGAAAGAGTTAGCCCTAATCAAACGCCTTAAATCCGAGGGGGTAAATGGTGTAGATATGAAAGAAAACAAATTAATGACGGTTTAGCCGTACAGAAGTGAAGTAATTATCTAACCTAATATTGCTGAGAGATTTGGAGATGAAAGCAGGACTACGAGCAACCAGAGTCGTAGTAAAAAACGTACTGGACCGGCTGGCTTACCGACCACGTGGAAGAGTAGCTCCATTGATGATGGGTTCTATCCTGAATTGCAGATGCAGGGATCGTTGAACTTAGACAATGAACTTAAGTGAGTGACCCATGCCTTCAACTGCTTTCCGAAATCGAGTCCTGTGTAATTAAGTAAGGCCGGAGCACTTTAACTTAGCAATAAGTAGAGACTCGAATAGATCCCGCCCTAGCGATCCTGTTAATCCAGTCGCGGTGGTGAATGTGCAAACCACATACTCCGCCCCCGTTATAGGACAATTCTGTCCTTTTTCGGGGGTGACTCAGAAGCTCCCACATGAGCCCAAGTGTTTAGTAACTAGCCCCCGAGCATGAAATGCGCAGGAGCATTTATATCTGAATCAACCGAAGGGTTGACCCTTTGAGCAAGGGCTCCAGTGCGCATTTTGTGCGAGGGGGGATTACAACTACCAGTACTAATAACTAGAGAGGAAAGATATGTATATAAACCGCAATACTTCAGAACACATCTATAGCTCCTACGAAGTAGGGCAGTTGATCAATAAGACTCCCGCCCAAATTTCCCGCCTAATCAAAAAAGGCTACTTACAGGCCACTGCCACTAAATCAGGTTATGTAGTTACTGATCAACAACTTGGAAATTACTACTTATTTGGGCAGTTTGGTCGTAGACCTCCAAAGAAAGGCCGAAAGAGAAAAAAGAAGGTTTAGGGGTACAGGATTACAAATTAATGAGAACCTAAGGTGAAAACACACAACCGAAAGGGATTAATGAGTAAAACATATTTCTCTCCAGCAGAAGTGGCTGGGATATTAGGAGTCACCCGAGAGACGATCTACAACGGGATTAAATCAGGAGTAATTCCTAGTTACAAGATTGGCAGGCTGAGAAGGATTTCTGAAGAGCAAATTGAAGAAGCACTTAGAGGCTTTAATGCCACTCCTATCTGATAACAGACATCCAGGTGAGTACGTCAAAAAAGGAAATAACACTGCAGAACGCTTTAAAAAATAGTTTTGATTGCCACTCGGGCAGGCTTAATTAGCAAAGATTCCCACAAAAGCCTGTTCACAACACTTAATAGCTTGTTTGACCCCGTTGGTCACGCACATACGTAAAACTAATGAAAGGCAGTATCAATTGATTTCTCAACAATTCAAACCCAATAAACCTTTAGTTGCTACACCAAAACCTCCTAAAGTTAAGAATTCTGGCACTAAACAACCTGTTTTACCTAAGCCAATTCCAACCCCTGAAGAAAAAACTCTTATGTTGGCAAAAGCGAGAAATCTCGAGGCAAAAACAAAGAAAATCAACAGGACTTCAATTTAACTATAAATCTATAGGAAGAATTGCCCTAACATTAGTGAAATGAAATCCAAAAGTAGCCTCCTAATCACAGCTATTTTGTTGGCTATATATGCATTACCGACTATTCAGGCCGCAAATGCTTTGAATACAAAAACCTCTTTTTGTAAATCGATGCTGATAGATGTAAAAAATCTTGATGCGTCAGGCTTGAAGATATTCAATCAATACTCTAAAGAGCATACCTTGGCCCGAAAATCTGGATTGATGGAAGATAACTTGAATCAAACAAGAAGCCTTCTTGAACTTTATGAGAACGACCGTTCGATTTTCTTGCGTGCTCTCGAAAGCAAAAAGTGTTTCACAGCCACAGAAATCCTAAACCTAGAAGGATCTCTTGCAAATGCTGAAGCTGACGCCATATCAGTAAAAAGTTGGCTTGATGTCTTGACTGGAATCCCCGGGGTTAAGTTTTATAGCAGCTATTTAGAATTGCCCAAATATTTAGCAAAACCACAAGCCTGGAATTTTTGCGAGAAAAAGGGAGCCAAGTATAAAACCCTTACCTGTAAGACAAATCAAGGCAAATTACGCTGGGTAGACGTTTCCTATTCCCCAAACGAACCAAGCACTCCTACCTGGCCGACTGACTTCATTAACGGCCAAGTCAATTTGATAGAAGCCAAAAAGCGGATCACTAAATACTTTGATGAAAATTCAATTGCCGCAGGAACAAATGGAGCGGCATCTGTTGAATTCATGAAGCGGACGAGTTACCCAGGCCTTTTCAATTTTGATGTCGAACCTAAATTAACTGCCTGTAAGGATTTTGCAATACTTCAAGATAAGGCTGGAGCTTTCAAAATAAAATACGTAGTTAATCTAGATGGGATCAAGCCGGATCCGGATTGGGTTATTTCTGATGGCTCTAAGGGCGAACTAATTGTCAACCAAAAATTTACTGGTCAAATTTTCTCTGTTCCTGTAAGGATTGAGATTTCGCAGGGGGATTGGAGCGATCCGGGAACCTTTGCATTTAGGCATATTGCAATAATCAACGGCGCTGTATATCGCTTTTCAGGTTGCTAGGTAGCCTTACAAACACTCTTTGGCATCTCCCAAATTTGAACTATGTAGCCGTCTTTTGACTCCTTAACAAGTCTGAAATCCAAACAAGAACCTTCAAGTCCAGGTCTTTCATTTATGTAACTATAAATTCCAACCGAATTATTGTAGAAGCCATAGAAGACGTATTGCCATCGATCATTAGAACCACTAACTCTATATTGCACACCGCTAGCGCTTGATGCGTCTACATCAGCATTCTTTATCCAGATAATCCAATCACCAGCTTTATGGTCCGAGCCACTTTGAGTTGCTTGATAGGGAGCTGCAGTACCTTTACTAATAACCACATCAGGTGCAATTTCAAATTTCCTATTTTTGCAAATCTCAATTACTGCTTGCTTCGCAGGAATATAATCCTTTTTTAATGCGGAAGACTTATAGAACCACTTGCAAGCATTCTCTAGATCAGAGTAGTTCTTGGCATAAACCTGTCCTAAAGAGTATGCAGATAGATAATTGTCCAGATTGGCTCCCACCAGCAAAACTTCTTTGGCTTTTGCCCAATTCTGTTCATTGATATAAATCAATCCGAGGTTCTGTGCCGAACCACTATCACCGAGTTTTACACCCTTCTGATAAACAACCTTAGCCTCTGAAATTCTCTTTGCTTTTTCCAAGAGTGAACCATAATTGAATGCACAGAATGCATAATCTGAATCAATGCACTTTATGAACCATTTTTCAGCTTCGACTGCATTATTTTTTTGAATATATAAAGTTCCCAAGTTATACATAGCAACCGCGGAACCCGCCTTTGCCGCTTTCTTGTACCAATCAATCCCTTGTGCTTCATCTTTCAATGTTACGTAATAGTTGTACCCAAGTGCATTCATGGCTACTGCATCCCCCAAATTCGCGGCAACCAGACAGATTTTTACAGCTTCTTTGGTTTTCAGTTCATTGGTTAGGCGCTGGCATTCAGTCGAAGAAGTCTTTTGATCTCCTGTAGTAGGTGCTCCAGACGCAGTATTGGTTGAGGCCGATGATGCAGAGGTAGTTGGAACAGGGGAGAATGTAGGTTCTGAAGTGGTAGAAGGGTTAACAACCTTTAAATCCTGATTTGAATTCTGATTTTGAACTGTCGCAGCAAATGCAGCGCTGGCGATGAACGTAAGTGTGATTCCTGATATCGCCATCTTGGAACGAACTAATTTTTTGAACTTACCCATACCCCTTAATGGCGCTGGCTTCTTATTCTTCCCTAATAAAAATTCGATATATCCCAGAGCATTTTGATGTGCTTCAAGTGCTGTTGGTCGATCTGATGGATTCTTTTCAAAGAGTGGTACGAGATATCGATATTGGTTTTCGCTTAAACCTTCAAGATTTGGTACATCTTCATTTATGCTGCGCATAAGTTGTAGGTCGTTTTCACCGCTCCAAATGCTCCTGCCCTTACCAGCAAATGCCAGAGTTGCCGCAGCACTGAAAACATCCATCTTAGGGTTAGCCCTAATTGTGAAATGTTCGGGTGAACTAAAAGGAGTAGATCCTTCCCGATCTCCGAAGACGGCAGTTCGCGTCTGTCCCGTAATGTGAGCAATACCAAAATCGATTAGTTTATTTCCTGTTTCGCCAAGAATAATATTGCTCGGTTTTATATCTTTGTGAATAATACCTAGCTCATTCGCTGAAACAATTGCGTGGAATAGGTTTGCTGCCAGATTAAACCAAGCAATCTCTTCTAAAGCACCTTCAAATCTAACCTTGTCGTCAAGCGTTGGGCCGTTAATAAACTCTGTAGCTATCCAAGGAAATTCTCCACTTAGATCTGAATCTAGTATCTTTCCAATCGAAGGATCTGAGAGCTTTGAAAGGACTTCAGCCTCTGTTGCGAGGCGACTACGCGCGTCATCTTCTTCTACAAATTCCTGCCGAATAACTTTGATTGCAGCTTTCTGAGCCCCTTTTTCAGCAAGAAAGACTGTTCCAAACCCACCTTCACCTAATCTGCCAGTGATGCGCCATCCGCCTAGTTCATCAGGGTCATTCGCCTTCTTTGGTTCCATAGCGCACCTCCTCTAGTTGAATTATGAAGGTAGATGGAGAGAATAGTTAGCTATTTGGCTTCGAACTTTCGATTATGGTTGAAATCAGAAGCAAGGAGGCCCACTCAGGTAACTTCAGACGACCACTTCTGTCTTACTATTGGTTTTATGACAAAAACGAGGATGGCAGTTCTAGCTGCAACATTCCTATTTGCCTTTAATTTCCAGCCGGGATGGGTTGCAGATAACTTTTGGTACAAAGCCAATTTCTACAAAAGTTTACCGTTCGAAGTCCCATATATTATTTATCAACTCATTTATGCAGTTATAACAACACTCATAGTTGAATGCGGAGTTCGATTTATAAAAAGATTTACGTAACTAATACTTACAACTAGATTATGGATGATAGTCGGTGGCACAATCAGGGGTTCCAGAGTTCCAAATTTTCACGACTAAGTTATTTTCAACTCTAACAAATCGAAATTCAGGACAAACTGTTTTCTTAAATAACATTTCGAAATAAAGCTTATCTACAATTGCCTGAACGCCTAGATTGCTAACTTTTAACTTATAGCCGACATCAAGCCAAGTCTTATTAGGGTAACCAATGAGCCTAAACTGCAGGTTTGTTATTGGCGGAACGGACTCTGAACTTGAGTTAGTAAGTGGGACGGACCAATCTAAACCTCCATTAGCCTCGAATGAGCGACCAAAGATATTTGAGATAACAACGTTTGCAGCTTCAGCCGGACTTTCCTTCAGTGTTCCGGATGAGCTAGGAACAGGCTTTGGAGTGGGACTTTTTGAGGCTTGAGGTGAAGCACTCTCTTTAGGTATAGAACTCGGGCTACTTGAAACTGCAGGTTTAGCTAATGAAGGGGAACTACCTTGAGGACTAGGCGTTGATGTATTCACAGTCTTGGGGGAATTGCTGCTTGGAGAATCAAAAAGACTGTAGATCCGAATTCCTGATAGAAGTAGACCAATTAATAGGAAGAAGCCGATTATTGAATTCCCAACGTAGAACAAGATTCCGCGCTTTTTCTTCTTTCTAATTTTTGATCTGCGCACCCAATCCGAGAATCCCTTTAAGTTATTTTTTTGGCCGTAGTTTTCGATTAGTTTAAGAGACATCGCATAAGCAGCCTCGGAAGTTGGTCTATCAGAAACATCCTTATTCAGAAGCGGCAATAAGAAATTTCGCTGAAGCTCAGTCAATCCAGAAAGATCTGGTTCATCTTCATTAATACTTCGCATTAGCTGTATCTCTGAATTACTTTGCCAAATAGTTCGCCCTTGCCCAGCAAATGCAAGGGTTACTGCTGCTGAAAATACATCCATGCCTGGCAAGCTCTTGCCAGTAGAACTTTCAGGTGAGCTATATGGGCGGGATCCTTCGAATTCACCAATACTGATCACTCTCGTTTGGCCAGAAACATGCGCAATACCAAAGTCAATAAGTTTGTTTCCTGTCTCCCCGAGGATTATGTTGCCTGGTTTAACGTCTTTGTGAACAACGCCTGCAGCGTGTGAAGTTCTTAAGGCGTGGAAGAGATTAGAAGCTAAGTTGAGCCAAGAAAGTTCTTCAAGTACACCTTCGTACTTGACCTTTTCCTCCAACGTCGGCCCATTTACAAATTCAGTTGCGAACCATGGAACATCGGATTCCAAATCTGAATCAACTATTTTCGCAATGTACGGATCATTGAGTTTCTCTAATGCTGCAATTTCAAGTTGAAAACGCTCGACACCCTCACCCTCCAGGGAATCACGGATAATCTTTATTGCTGCTTTTTGCGCACCTTGTTGGGCCAAGAAAACGGTTCCAAAAGCCCCTTCACCTAATCTGCCAGTGATGCGCCATCCGCCTAGTTCATCAGGGTCATTCGCCTTCTTTGGTTCCATAGCGCACCTCCTCTAGTTGAATTATGAAGGCACTTCGCAGGTATTCCTAGCAATTGGTTGGTTAAGGCTGGTCTCACTAAATTAATTGAAGCAGGATCTCTTCAACTTTCTTTAAGTCTGGTTTAGTTGCACTAGCTAGTGAAACCGTCACAACAGAACCGCTACTTTGGAGCGAAACATTGAATAAACCCTTCCCAGAGTAAACAAGGAACTGAGCTTTCATAGCCTTATTAAATTGAGTGATTACTTCTTCAGAGACGCTCGTAGATAGCTGAATCTTTAGTTGTCTGCCATTCAATTCCAAGTCATAGTTATCAACGTTTTTTAGGGCAGTTGAAAGAGTGGCTCGTTCAGTCACAGCAGTAGCGCGTTTTTGAAATACTGCAGAAGTTCTGGCCTCAGTGATATCACCAAGCATCGTTGTCCATGTGCGTGACGCACCACCTTCAAGGTTATTGAGTCTGCCAGTCAATGGGCTTGCGTCATCTTCCTTAACTTCTATTGAGAAGTTGGGACCAAGCTTTTCTTTTGCAAAGAGTTCCCATTGCTTAAGATAAGTTGTGATTGCCTTACGACTAATCACACCCTTCTTACTTACGCCTTCTGCAAAGTCATCTTCACTGTCATCTGCTTGCTCACCGTTACTAACATCTGAAAGTAATTCATGAGCTTCTTTAATCCATTTAGAAAAATCTGCAGCATTTACTACATTTCTTTTCAAAAGGGCATTAGATCTGGCCACCATTTTCTTGAGCTCATCTGCGCTGAGAAAAGGTGAGTACACCTGAGGTAACGAACGATCTGGCTCTAAGACGTTTAGATGAGCATTTACGCAGCTCGCGCGGTTGCGACTTAAGTTGAGAGTCTTTTGGTGCTCAAGCACCAAGGCGCTAATTTCAATTACGACTTCGGTCAGGTCCACATTCTTGGGATTAGATGTAGTGACCTTAATAATCATGTCGCTTAATTTCTGACGACCAGCTAGCCCAGAAACTAATGCGGCTTTAGCGAGCGCTGAATACGCTTTTTCATCTAATTTACTTAAACCTTTGCGCTCCCAATAAGTGGAGATCTCAACACTTGCAGCTGCTTCCGTAAGCAAGCGGGCACGGTTAGCTTCAAACCCAAGATCGCGCTCTAAGCGCTCCTTGATTTGCTTACCTGTCATTGCTGCCATTGTGCCTCCGATTTGCTTCTATAAGAACTATATCAATATCTATAAGAATTGGCTACCCGGTGAGCCAGGCCCTCCTGGAGTCTTTTTACGCTCAATTTGGGCTCAAGGCGACACGCCCAGGAAAAAAGATTGCCAAAAGGAGTTGACATCTCTTGCATCTATAAATACTATAAATCTTATAGAAGTGATAGACACTTCAAGGGAGGCAGAAATGTTAAGTAAGAATTCAGTAAAAGCAGTAAGAAACAATGCTTTTAGAGCTGTGGTCGTTGGTTTTAGTGGAGTGGCACTGGTCATGTCACTCTCAGCTTGCTCTCCTGTGAGCGCACTCAAATCAACTTATGAGGGTCAGCCTTTCCCTCAGATGCCAGCTCCCGAGGTAGCTACATACGTCCTGGACTTGTCGGGGTCCACATATCCAACAGCTCAGTTGGAAGCGTTGGGATCAGGAATCACTGATTTCATCGCAGGACAGTCTTTGGGTAATCCATTCGCCCAATCACCTGTAGCTCCTCGGGGGTTAAGCATTCAGTTCGTTACCAAGAACTCAGCCCAAGCTCCTCGAATTCTTCTCGTTTCAACCAAGACAAGCCAGAGCCTTTATGAGTACATAAAGGAGAAGACACCCAATCTCGAAGGAGCACTTCAGCTTTGGGATGGCTTAGTCAATGCACGTACCCAGATTTGGCAGGACTCAGCACTTGAAGCTAATCAAGCAGATTGTGTGAACAAAGTTGTGGAGATGTTGGGTCGTCAACAACTTCTTCCTGATGCGCTCAAGATCCCAGCAGGCATCATCTGCCAAGACGCAAAACAAACAGCAACATCCTTCAAGCGACTTCAAGACTTTGTAGCAAACCCAGGTATTGAAATGGGTTCTGACGTCAAAGGTGCAATCGAAGCTAGCTTGAAGAACTTAGCAACAGCAAAAGCAGAAAATCCATCAGCACGCCTCACTCTTGTAATTGCTTCTGACATGGTCGACGAGGTCTCACTCACTCTTCCTCGACGACTAACCGGGATTGATTCCAAGGGCGTTTGTCAGATGGCCGTACAAGATGCAGGAAATGCTGCCAATGATTACTCATCTGTAAACGTGGTAATTGTCGGCGCTCGCAATTCAAAAGTAAACGTAAAAACCCTAGATCAAGTTCAGGGTTACTGGACTTGCTATCTAAATCAAATCGGAATCACAAACGTAACAGAGCAGTCTGATCTCTCAGGCTTCTAATCAACCAACCAAACAAAATAGGAGAAATAAAATGAAAAGCAAGTCAACATCATCAGCACCAAAGGAAGTCATCAAGGATGCCCGCAAGCAAGGTCGCCGTGATGGAAAAAATCAAATCCCGCGTCAAGAATGGATGCATAACAGCATTCCCTACTTAATGCAGTTACAGCGCCAATATGCAGCATTCGGGCGCGAACTTGATCTCCATCTTGAGGAAAAAAAGTTAGCTAAAGAAACCCAAAAGGTAGGTGCGCTAAAAAACGAAATACAAGAGAGGGGAAAGTCGCAAGCTCTCGCAGATAATCTGGCTCTTGCTCAAGCTGAACTAGCTTCAGTTCAAGCAAAGCTTGATGGTGGACCAGAAGAAGTTCCTATGGCTAAATTTGCTCGCATTCGCCAGATTGGGAATACATTTTATCTTCCATTCTTGTTCTTACTCTTTATTGGTGAGTTCACGATTACTGCTCCAGCATTTCGAGTTCTACTCGGTGAAAAGGTTGGAACTTCATTAATCGTCACTCTTGCAGTTAGTGGGCTTTCAGTGGGAGCAGCTCATATCCTTGGTATTTATTTCAAATCCTTATTCGATCGCAATCGTCCAAAGTCCGGAATTTATCATGTGATGTTTGGCGTTGCTGGAGCTCTATTAGTCGGAACTATTACCTTCCTATCTAATATCCGCGCACGCAATGGTGTTCTTACTTCAGGAAACCTAACAGGTATGACAGAAGATGAAAAGATTATCTATCTATGGATTTTCTACACACTCTTGCAACTTACATTTATCGGAGTTGGAATCTTGATTTCATTTATGCACTATTCAGAGATTGAAAGTGCTGTCGCTCGTGCTAAGCGTAAAGTTTGGTTCCTTCGTAATCTTCAGAATCGCCGTAACAGCAAAAAGCTAAAGTCAGGTGCATCTGTAGAGGAATCAGATATTGACACATCAAAGATGTTTGATCGCGAACTTGAGGTACTTGAAAGCAAGAAGATTCTTCTTCGAGCACAGTACGAAGAAGCAGTAGCTGTTTATCGCGATGCAAACATTCAATCTCGCCGAGACGAGATGAGTGGTGCACATGCATCCCTTCAAGCTTCGGAGTTGGATTTTCGTACTTCAGGACTTGAATTCAGCACAGCGGAGCTAGTTGGTTCTCGATGAAGAAGAAACTAGTAATAACTGCGGCATTACTCGCAATCGGAGCTTCAATCTCCGGTGGATATACAGCGGGCGCAGCTATGACGATCACCAAGGTATATGACGGTGACACAATCACGCTTAGTACCGGGGAGAAAGTTCGGCTCTTACAAATAGATACGCCAGAACTTTCTCCAACCGAGTGTTACAGCAAGGAAGCAAGAAGTGCTTTGGTCTCGCTTTTAAATGCCCCTGGACAACTCTCGTTAAAGACAGATCCAAAGTTAGACAAAGTAGATCGGTACGGTCGGCTGCTGCGGTATGTATTTATCGGAAAGACAAATATCAATCTCAAGTTGGTGGAGATCGGTGCAGCAGCACCTTATTTCTACAAGGGAGACAAAGGGCAGTATTCAAATCAGATTCTCAAAGCGGCTCAGACAGCAAAATCTAAGTCGATTGGTCTATGGAAGAGCTGCCCCGGGACCCAACTCACGCCAAATGATGCAGTTACAACTCTCAGCACAGCAGTTACAACAACTGCGAGCGCATCATCAACAGGGCTGAAATGCGATCCGAATTACGCGGGATGCATTCCAGTCTTTCCTCCAGACGTAGATTGCACAGACATCAAGCGTCTAGGTCTGGCTCCAGTGAAGGTGATTGGTAAGGATGTGCACAAGCTTGATCGTGACGGTGATGGCATTGGGTGCGACAAATGATCTCAATAACCTTTTTCAACGCAAACGCTCGGATATACAGCCCAATTCATAGATGTCTGAGGAAAATGAATACAGCAGAAAAGAATGACTATGCATCTCAGCTGTCTGACTACGTCTTGTCACTGGGAGAGCGTACTTTTTTACCATCAACCACGATAGAAATCTAAGGAGAAAGAAATGATTAACTCAATTACAGGATCACTCAAGAAGTATGTTGATTTTCAAAGTAGAGCCACACGTAAAGAATTCTGGAGCTTTTTAGTCTTCTTTTATGCGGTCTCATTTATTGCAGGAGGCATTAATGGTTTTATGGGGACAGATGCCGTTGGAACTATTGCTGTAGCAGCGCTACTTCTTCCCTATCTAGCAGTAGCGGTTCGCCGTATGAATGATGTCGGAAAGAGTGGATGGTTCATCTTGGTTCCGCTCTATAACTTCATTCTCTTTTGTACGCCATCAAAGCAAGAAGCAATTCCCCCAACTACGGAATAGGTTCGCAAAATGTCTGAAAATTTAGAACCCGAAAAGCGATACTTTCCGATCCCAAAACCACTGGCTGAAATGTCTGTTGAAGAACGCAGAGAGTATGCCAATCAGTTAGCAGATTTTATTTTACAAAATGAAAATTTGACCCCCCCAGGGTTAAGTGAAGAAATTGTTGAAGTGGAGTCAGGTGTTACTGATAGGCGGTTACGCATTAAGAAGGCAGTGGCCTTTGCAAGAAAACCTTTCACTTTCTTAAACCGAGTTATAAAGAAAGCTGCAGGTGCGCTCGCCATTATCGCAGTTTTACTTGGTGGCACAGGTGTATATCTTGGAATAGGTCCGTATCTTCATTACAACAATACGGATCCTTCAAGTGATGGCTTTGTTCAACCTCGGAGTATTGAAGGATTAGTTGATCGTGTTCAAGCTTCAACAGTTACAGTTTTCTGTGATTACGCCAAAGAGAGATATACACAAGGAAGTGGTTGGGCAATTTCTTTACCTACGGACAAACAATCTAAATATCCAACAACGTTGATTACTAATCACCACGTGATTAAGAAATGTCTTGACGGTGCAGGAAGAGTTTTTGTTAAGACTTTAGGTGGCAAAGAGTATTCGGCATATGTCGATCGCTGGGACATAAAGAATGATCTCGCTGTTGTTGGAACAGTGGTCAAATTACAATCTCTTCAGCTTTCGGAGTGGATGCCCTATGCGGGGTATTGGGTTATGGCAGTTGGCACTGCAGACGGCTATGAAGGTTCAGTAGCTTTTGGAAACGTTCTAAATACAACGGACACAGACATTCTTATTACAGCTTCCATCTCCCACGGAAATAGCGGTGGGCCTCTAGTTGATAATGAGGGGAATGTCGTTGGTACGAACTCATGGGGAGCCACGGGGGAGCAGTACAACGGGGCAGTTTCTCTAGACGCAATGTGCGTAAAAATTATGAAATGCGAAGGAAAGTTTTATTGGAGTCGTGACTAGCGTTTTATTTACCAAAGTTACTCTCTGTCACTTGTCGGTTACTCTCTGTAAGCTTAGCCAATGGCAACTTGGATAGTTCGTGCTGGCTCTGAAGATCAATACCTAGACGAGTGCCTTAATTCGGGTGTTGTAGCCATCGGCTGGAAAGAAGTTCGGGGTCAGACGCCCATTAAAGATGTTGAGTTCAACGACATCTATCACAAACTTCAAGAGATCTATTCATCCGATAGTAATCACACCATAGGCGCTCACACGTCTCAGATTCACGCCTTTGCAAACAAAATCTATGGTGGTGATTTCGTCCTGATTCCAAGCGGTAAGGGAAAAAGAATCAGCGTTGGATACCTCCTTGGTGAGGTAGTTCAAGAACCCGCCAATGAGAGTCTGTTGGCTACTCGCAAGGTTCTTTGGCTAGTCAAGGAAGCAGAAAGACAGGAATTTCTTGACCAAGTTAAGGGTACTTCTGCTTTCGAAAACCCACGGACAGTCATACAAACGGCTATCAATCATCATGACGTTAGAAAGTATGTGGAGAAGAAAACCACATCGAATTTTTGGCAGCTACTTGGAAATGCAGGTATTAACTCCTGGGTTTTTCAATCAAATCCCTCAAAATGGAGTTTATTAGACGCAATTGAAAAAAATGTAAATAATGATTGGGCTGCAAATCAAAACAGAGACAAAATGAAGATTGGTGATTTGATCTTCTTTCGCCAGTCAGAGCCTAACTCGGGGGTTTATGCCGTTGGCCATCTAATGAAGGAACCAGTGAACCGAGGAGAGAATATCTTCGGAGAGTGGGGAGTTGTTATTTCTTTCGATTACAAAGTGGACAAACCTTTGTTGAAAGCTGAGATAGGAGCTAATAAAGACCTTGCAAGCATTACGCAAATTAATGGTTTACAAGGATCGAATTTCAGTATGCCCAACGAAACGGCACAACTGCTTCTAAAGTACTTAGAACCCCGCCTAAAAGTAATTGAATCTAAACCAACAACAGAAATTCAATATTGGTGGTGCAATGTTGGCGTTACCAAGAAGCCAGCAATCGCAACAGGAACTTTATGGGCTCACGCAGCATCAAAAAATGGTGCGGTATTGACACATCACACCGATATGAAGAAGGTCAAAAAAGGTGACTTAATCCTTTTGTATGCAGACACAAAAGTTGTAGCCATGGGCGCTTGTACAGTGGAAAGCGTTGATTCCACACGGCCTTCAGAGTATCCAGACAAGATCTCTTCGCCAGAAGATGATTCTCGAGTTCCAGGTTTTGTAGTGAGAGCCGACTTTAGTGAATTTGAAACTCCGATACCGTTCAAAGAAGTTGAAGCCGATTTACGTTCGCTTGTTGATGATAAAGGACCTTTAGCCGTTAGTGGTGGAATAAAGATGGGTTACCTATATCCATTGAGCAAGGAATTTGGGGAAAAGTTTGTTGAAAGGTTCAGCAATTCGGGAGATGTACTCATAGGAGATGAGTTTATGAATAATGTGGCGACAGATGATTCACTAAATGCACTTGCTCGGACACTTCTAGTCCCCGAAGAATGGTTAGCGGAAGTTGTCGGGCAGATCACTCAGTCCAAGCAAGTAATTTTCTATGGCCCTCCAGGAACTGGAAAAACGTTTATTGGGAAAGCAATCGCTCAGCATTTAGCATCCAAAGAAAACACCGAGATCATTCAGTTTCACCCATCCTTTTCGTATGAAGATTTCTTTGAAGGTTTCAGACCCGCCGAGAAAGCAGACGGCTCTGTTTCCTTGGAGAAAGTAGACGGGCCTTTAAAAAGAATCGCAGCCGCGGCTCGCTCAAACCCAGACCAGAAATATGTCCTTATAATTGATGAAATAAATCGTGGAAATCTTGCAAAGGTATTTGGCGAGCTTTATTTTCTTCTTGAATATCGTGGAGAAGAAATCTCTTTAATGTATTCCAAAACTGAAAAGTTCTCCCTCCCATCGAATTTGATATTTATCGGCACGATGAATACTGCTGATCGATCAATCGCACTGGTCGATAGTGCCATTAGAAGGCGATTTAAATTCATACACCTTGACCCAACTTCAGAACCTTGCTCACAGATACTTCCAAAATGGCTACAAGCAAACAAACTTCCAGCTGTTGCTGGAGCAATTCTTGAAAACCTCAATAATGCCTTGGCCAAATATGAGTTCTCTGTAGGTCCCGCCTACTTCATGAAGGATAAGAATCAATCGCGAGAAAATCTGGAGCTAACTTGGAAATACTCTATAGAACCATTATTAGAGGAGTATTTTTACGGGGAATGGGCAGAGAAACATAGCGAATTTTCATTCGACAAGATTCATCCATAAGAAACAAATAAAGCTATGCCAACCCCCGAATCACTTACAACCTTCTCTTTATCTGAGTATGAAGAACGAATCGTTGAAGTCTTAGATGCAGAAATTGCTCAAAAGATTCAGAGAACTGGAATCGTAGAACTCAGTCGAAAAGTTTCTGGTGAATTCGTAATTAAGGCTGATAGTAAAGTTGGGTTTATTTCAGTCCAAGGAGTACAAGTAAATGTTGTCCCTCGTTTCCCTATTTATAATATTTTCTATTTCTTAGGCCTACTAGAAGAGATGAAGCTAGACAGCGAAAAAGTTCAAATCTCAGAGAGCAATGATTTCTTGACCGTTCTCTTTCAAAGCTTTATTCATAGCGTTACCTCTTCAACACGAAAAGGACTAATAAGTGGTTATGTGAATCGTAAAGATTCCCTACAGGTCCTAAGAGGGAGAATCGATTTTTCACGCCAGTTTAAAAAGAACCCTGGAAACTACTTCCCATTTGAAGTGACATTTGATGATTTTGTTGATGACGTACCAGAGAATCAGATTCTAAAAAAGGCTTTGCATATATCGCTGAAATACGGGTTGCAAAATCGGAGTTTAAGAAATCAAGCACAGAACTTGCTTTTCAATTTCAAGGACGTGTCAGACATCAGTGAGGTACCAGCTTGGAATGAATCAAGATTAAATAGTCACTATTGGAATGCACTTCGTCTCGCTGAGTTAATAATTAGCGGAAATGGATTCCATGAAAATACTGGGGATATTCTGATTAATGGATTTAGTATCGATATGTACAAGGTGTTTGAGGATTTCGTGGCAAAACAATTGGCAGAGCGAATCAACGGTTCAGATGACCTAGTAGCAACTCAAAAGAGTTTGTTACTCGATGTTGGAGGTATTTATCGAGAAAAGCCAGACCTAATTTGGTATCGGCAAGGTAAGCCATTTCAGGTTTTGGATACAAAGTACAAACAACCTGAAGGGGAAACTCAGCAGAGGGACTCCTTGAATGACCTGCGGCAGGTTATTAGTTATGCCTCCTTACTTGGCCTGAAAGAAGCCCATATTGTTTATGGAGTAGCCGGCAATGCACGATCGATTGAGACTCGGCAAGAAGGGATAACGGTTTATACCCACGGATTAGATCTTGGGAAGTCACCTCTAGAAATTGAGAATCAGCTTGATGCTTTAGTCAGCAGTTTAAATACCTAAGAAAAGCAGATAGGAACTAGGGTTAATTGAACTTTGTCTGACCCTTACGTCACAATCAATCCATGGATCCGAATAAGTCTCTAGCAAAGACTCACCCTAAAATTGCCAAGGAAGCCCATGGCTGGAATCCAGCAGAAGTGTTGCCGGGGACCGGCAAGAAGTTTGAATGGATATGCTCAAAAAAACATGTTTGGGTGGAAAGCTGCAATTCACGCACTAACCCAAATAGATCAGAAAATGCTGGCTGTCCTTATTGCAAAGGCGTAAAAGTTCTGAAGGGATACAACGACCTTAAAACTAAAAACCCGACACTTGCTAAGGAAGCGGATGGATGGGACCCATCTGAATTTCTTGCAGGGAGCCATAAGAAAGTTAAATGGAAGTGTAGAAAAGGTCATAAATGGGAAGCTGAACTTAGGACTCGTTCAGTGAATGGATATGGTTGCCCTTTTTGTTCTGGTCTGAAGCCAATAGTTGGGGAAACGGATCTTGCTTCAACACATCCCGAAGTTGCCAAAGAAGCCGATGGATGGGACCCAACAACTGTAAAAAAAGCTTCGAACAAGAAATTAAAATGGAAATGCAAACTTGGTCATAACTGGATGGCATCTCCTGGCGAAAGAATCTCAGGTACGCGAAGTGGTAAACCAAATGGATGCCCATTTTGTTCAGGACAGAGACTTCTGAAAGGTTTTAATGATTTAAAAACCATCAACCCTTCGGTTGCAAAGGAAGCACATAAATGGGATCCAAGCACTCTCACTTCAGGAGCGAGTATAAAAAAGAAGTGGAAATGTAAAGAAGGCCATATTTGGGATGCAATGGTTTACAGCAGGAAAACCACTGGATGCCCCTTTTGCTCTGGAAGAAAAGCAATAAAGGGAGCAAATGATTTGAAAACAATCAATCCCAAATTAGCTCGAGAACTTCACTCCGGTGATGCAACAAAACTTAAGGCTTCAAGCCACGTTAAAGTTGAATGGAAATGCAATAAGGGTCATATCTGGAAAGCACTAGTAGCGGATAGAACTCGAGGAGATGGTTGTCCGACGTGTTCTGGTAAGAAACTACTGGTTGGCTTTAACGATTTGGCAACTTCTCATCCAGAAATTGCGGCACAAGCTTCCGGCTGGGACCCTAAAAAAATAGGAAAAGGCAGCATTAAACCTTTAAAGTGGGTCTGTTCAGAAGGTCATCAGTGGCAAAGCAGCCCTAATTCAAGAATTAGTGGAACGAGGAGTGGAAAACCTAATAGTTGCCCCATTTGCTCGGGCCATAAACTTCAAAAAGGATTCAACGATCTAGCTACCACACACCCTGATATCGCTGCACAAGCTTTTGGTTGGGACCCATCGACAGTTCAGGCAGGTTCTCACGGAACTTTTGTTTGGAAATGCAACAAAGGACATACATTTAATGGTCAGGTTTACAACCGTATCACTAGATCCAGCGGACCAAACTGTCCAGTTTGCTCGAATCGAATAGTAGAGACAGGGTTTAATGACATTGCCACAACCCATCCTCAATTAGCAGCTGAAGCTAATGGATGGGATACGACCAAAGTAACTGCAGGAACGAATGTTCGTCTTGAATGGCGATGCCGCCTTGGCCACATTTGGAAGGCAACAGGTAACGGCAGAATTCAAGGTAATGGCTGTCCTGTTTGTGCGAATAAAGTAATAGTCGTTGGGTTTAATGATTTAGCAACTACCCATCCGGACCTGGCTTCCCAAATGGTTAGTGGAGATCCAACGAAGGTCACCGCAGGAAGTGGTAAGAACTTTCAATGGAAATGCGAAAAAGGCCATACATGGAATGCTGATGTTGCAAACCGTTCTACAAGAACAGGTTGTCCATCCTGTGCTGTTGGCGGTTTTGATCCAAACATTGAAGCTTGGTTATATTTCTTGATTCACGAAGAATGGGATATGCACCAAATCGGAATCACAAATTATCCAGATGACCGGCTCGCTTCACACAGAAGACTTGGATGGAAGTTAATAGAACTTCGTGGTCCAATGCAAGGTGATGTTACATATGCATGGGAGCAGTCGATCCTCAAAGCTCTTAAGGAAAGTGGCGCAGACATTGGCAATGCTTCAATCGCAGGTAAATTTGACGGGTTTTCAGAAGCATGGGTCCGGAGCTCCTATCCGGTCAAGAAACTTAAAGACTTAATGGATTTAGTCAGAGCAAGCGAAGATTGAATTAAATTTGCCCTAGTTTTACCCTTAAATTAGAGAAAACTGCCTTTAGGTACATGGCCTTACGAGCGTGTAAACTAAGAATGTACAAGGAGACGTCGCATAGCCCGGTCGAGTGCGCCTCACTGCTAACGAGGTAAGGTGTAAAAGCCTTCGGAGGTTCAAATCCTCTCGTCTCCGCAGATAAATAAGTGAAGGAGTCCATGCGTGCCAACGTTTAAAGTCGCAATCGTTGGCGCAGGACCTGCTGGTTATTTCGCAGCGCAAGCTCTACAAAACGCACAGAGTGACGATAAAACATTTGCAATCGACATGATTGAACGCTTACCAACACCGTGGGGTTTAGTTCGAAGCGGTGTTGCACCAGATCACCCAAAGATTAAAACTGTGTCAAAAGTATTTGAAAAGATTGCAACCGCTGGAAACTTTCGTTTATTCGGTAACGTCGAATTAGGAACAGATGTTCAACTCAGTGATCTACAAACAAAGTATGACGCTGTAATTATTGCTACAGGTACTTCTTTAGGCAGAAAACTCGGTATCCCTGGCGAAGAGTTAAAAGGGTATTTATCCGCTGCTGATTTTGTGCCTTGGTATAACGCACACCCTGATTACACAGAAGTGAACGTGCCGTTAGATGCGGACACAGCAATTGTTATCGGCGCAGGAAATGTTGCAATGGATGTTGCTCGCATGTTGGCACTCGACCCAGCAGAGCTAGATCCAACAGATACTGCAAACCATGCAATTGCAGCACTTAAAGAAAGTGGCATCCGCAAGGTTTATATCTGCGCTCGCCGCGGGGCAGAACACGCAGCATTTACATCTCCAGAATTGCGGGACTTACCAAAGCTAGAACACACAAATGTAATCATAAGCAAAGCAGATATCGATTCAGCAATTGTCGCAGCCGGTGATGCCCCAGAAAAAGATGTGAAGAGCAACCTGGATGCGATGTTGGCAATTGCAGAACATGGAAAAACTAACCACGCACGCACAATGGAATTCTTATTTCATCACGTGCCAACAGAGATCAAGGGCGCTGGTCAGGTTCAAGAAGTTGCATTTAAAACTCCAGCGGGTGAGAAAGTAATTAAATGCGGACTTGTTATCAGTGCTATTGGCTATGAAGCAGCGCCACTTGCTGGAATTACTTACGAAAAAGGCAAAGTTCTAAACGCCGACGGCCGCGTAAAAGATAATCTCTACGTTGTCGGTTGGGCTAAGCGCGGACCATCCGGTGTTATTGGAACAAATAAGAGCGACGCTGCTGGTGTTATTGAATTACTTATTTCCAACCTTGCCGCACCTAAGAATTCTGGGGATATCAACGATCTCATCGGTGCGCACAAAGTGATTACACAAACTCATTGGGAAGCAATAAATACCGCTGAAGTTTCCACAGGGGAACCGCTAGGCAAGCCCCGTGTAAAAGTTGCCGATAAGAACGAGTTGCTACGTTTGGGTGGCATATAAAAAACAGATAGGATTCACACGCTTCAAGCGCCCGTAGCTCAACGGATAGAGCATCTGACTACGGATCAGAAGGTTAGGGGTTCGAATCCCTTCGGGCGCACAATTCCAAGGACATTTGATCAATTCAAAGGCTTTCTGAGGGGGTAACCCTTAATCTCCTACTATACCAATTCAAACTAGCAGGGGAGAGACAATGATTACTAGGCCGCCACTTCAGTTCAAGAAAACCGTAACAATAGTTTTTGTTGTCTTGTTTAGTGCCATTGGTATCCAATCAAGTTATGCCGATTATTATCCAACCGGTATCCAGCAAAACGTTTCCGAACAAACTCTTCGAAATAATGGCTGGACGCTGTTTTATGAACAAACTTATGGAACACAAATTGGCAATTCAACGACCGCCATTAGACCAAGCGGGCAGTATGTGATTCTTACTGGAAAAGCTGTTGGAAGTTCTACGCTACCAATTTTAGCTGCAGCCCCTACAGCACAAGTATTTACGGAAACAGTTGTAAATACTCCACAACTTCTTAACGGAACTTATTGGTATTACACTTTAAATGCAATTCCCGATTTTAGGGCAAATTTAGGGTCAATTGGCTTTGCGCCAACCGGAACCGTTAATCAAAACTGGGCTGATGTGCAAGATCTCAACACTGATCCACTTCGGTTAAGTTGGCATTTACACGCAAACTTTGGCGTAGATGGTGGCTACCGACTAGGCACTTTAAATTTAAATGATTCAACTTCCTACCTCAAGCAAGTATGGACTTGGAATGGGCCGGAGTCTTCTCGAAAGAGTTCAAACTTAACCTTCAAAGAATCACTCTACGATTCAGACAAGCTATCTGATCCTGACGGGCAGCTACGAATCACTATTGACGCCATTGATGCAAAATACGGATATTTAATAAAGTAAAAACCCTGTATTTATTGGACTTCCTGTATTACTCTTTATTTAAACTAGGACCTACGGATAGAGCATCTGTCCGAGTGATTGAGCGTGAGAGAGTCACTTGGGGTAGAAAAGAACTGGGTAGCAAAGCTCCAGATTCTTTTCACACTACGGATCAGAAGGTTAGGGGTTCGAATCCCTTCGGGCGCACGTACTACTACTTACTCAGCAGCTATAACGTCGCCAACTACCTTTACTTGGAAATCAAGTTGGTTGAGGTCGTTGTTCTCCATAAAAGCAGTTGCTGCTTCAGTAACGAGGTCTACGTATGACTGGCCTTCTTCACGAGATGACTCATTAA
>Ga0209191_1000427_pt1 | contig 33176 bp, 23 predicted proteins | sample S_130626_EF_Meta_FD_187320 | JGI IMG/M metagenome (GOLD analysis project Ga0209191, IMG submission 187320) | Freshwater microbial communities from Lake Simoncouche, Canada to study carbon cycling - S_130626_EF_MetaG (SPAdes) (version 2) | ecosystem: Environmental > Aquatic > Freshwater > Lake ...
ACTACAGGAGCAAGCTCAAAGACTACGGTAATTGGTCTTAGTTTGTCTAATCTAACTAACTCTATTTTGTTAGCAAGTATTAAACTAACTGATCCTAACGGCGCAGGTGCAGGACAATCAGTCACTGCTTATTTTATAAAAGATGTTCTTGTTCCACCAAATCAAAGTTTACGAGTAGTTAACGGCGGCGAGAAATTAGTATTAGGCGGTGGCACTACAATTGCAATCTCATCAAGTATCGATGACAGCTTAGATCTTGTAATGAGCTACGTTGAGATTATTTAAAGGAATATATTATGACTTACTATGTTGGCGGTGAAATTAGTTTAAATGAAGTATTAGGCGAAGGCAATCCTAGATTTTTTTACGCATTGCGTAGAACTGATGGCGGGCCTAATGACGGTACTTTATACTTTAGTAAAATTGATCAAATAAAAGATGTCGATACTATTACAATAAACAAGCCTGGATCAGCAGCCGAAAACTTTGAAAGTTTTGAATATGGTATTGATTTTTTTGATGGAAGATTAGCCGCAGATCATAGTCGTCCATACGATAATTTAGCATTTGATCAATATCGATGGGACGGCAAAGATTGTTACTACTATATTAACGCTCAAGGCGAACTAGTAGTAAGAATTAATAAATCTTACCCATATACGCAAGATCAAATAATAAGCTAAAACAAACAGATAAGTAATAGAGAGATAAGGAAAAAATAAAAATGGCAGCAGAATTTAAACTAGGTAGACTACGATATAACTGGGCAGGTACCTGGGCCTCAGGCACGGTGTATGGACGAGACGATGTTGTACTTAATGACGGAAAAGCATATTCTTGCCTAGTACCAAATACAGCCAGTGCAAATTTTTACACAGATTTGTATGCAACGTTTCCTTGCTGGCAGTTAATACTTGATGGTAAAACCTGGGTTGGCCCTTGGCAATCAAATTATTCATACGGTGTCGGCCATATTGTTATATTTGGAGGTAAAGCCTATACTTCTACAGTAGCACACCTTAGCTCTACATTTGCCGCAGATGTGGCCAATTGGACTGTCTATACAGAATTCACTGCGTGGAGACCAACGTGGTCTCCAAATTACATCTACGGTATTAATGATGTTGTTCGTTGGGGCGGTATTGTTTACAAATGTATTGCCAATCATACAAGTGCCGCAACATCTGAGTTAGGACTTGAGGCCAATCAAGCTAGTTGGCAAGTTTATTATTCTGGTGTTGAGTATAAAGGTATTTGGGCATCAAGTTTTAGATACAAACTTAACGACCTAGTAAAAATAAATGCAAATATATATATTTGTACACAATATCATACATCTACTATTACTTTTGATGATAGCAGATTTAGCATGTGGATCCCTGGACAACTATCAAACGTTGTTTGGAATCCATCTACAGTTTATCAAATTGGTGATGCAGTTATTCACGGCGGCGATGCTTATATTTCTAAAACAGCAAATAATCAAAATAACTATCCAGATGCCGATGATGTAAGATGGGGCTTCTTCAACGTTGGTTATACTGTTCGAAATACATGGTCCGCAGGCCCGAGTTCATACGCACCTGGGGATTTAGTAACACGCAACGGTCAACTTTATGAAGCCGTTGCAAGAAGTACAGGCCAAGATCCAAACACTAGTACACGTACATCAAATTATGTAGCATTGGGTAGTTCCTCAACTGAATTAAATCTTACATCGATTACTGGAATTATTCCAGGCATGACATTATCAGGCAGCGGATTTGTTAGCGGACAACGTGTTGCTACAGTTGTAAATGCAACTGCTAGTGCAGAAACTTCTACCCTTGCAAATAACCTAATAACTATAAGTTCCTTTACATCAAAAACAGGAACAGGCCCGTACTTGGTAACTTATGCTATTCCTCTTCAAACTATTACACCGTCGGCAACTTCTCAATATATAGTTGCAGGTAATAGCAATGCAGCCTATAACGGAACATTTGCTGTCACTAGTACTACAACTACAAGTATTACTTTAAGTTATGTAAACGATCCTGGAGTTTACGGATCTGGAGTTACAACAATTGCTGACATATCAAGTAAACTTTTAACATTGGGTGGTACTATTACTGGAACTTTTAGAATAGGCATGAGACTTCCTCAAGTTAATAATGCTTATATAGTAGCAGGATCTGGTACTTCTTGGATTGTAGCTACTAATCAATCTTTAACGTCTCAAACAATCAATGCAACGTTTAAAGGCGTAACTTTATCAGATGTACCTGATCAAGATTTGGTTGATGCTCAGACAATTAATTTTGTTGGAATTAATTCACAATATTGGTCTTTATTAATTCCTGGTAAGAAATGGTCCAATCGTTGGGCTACTAATGTTTCATATGCAGTAGGAGATGTGGTTTCGTACGCAACTGGAACTTATGTATGTATAAACTCACATTCACAGGCAAATCGACCCGATGTTGATATCTCATCTACATATTGGATATTGCTCATTAAACATGATCCGAACAACGCCTTAAATAATCAAGGTGATTTAAGAACGTTCTCAGGGACTCGTCCTCAATCTGTTGCTATAGGAACTGATACATATTTGTTAAGTGTAAATTCAGACTTACCAAATTGGCGTAAAATTAATGTTGTTCCGGCAGTATATTATGTTGATGCCTACTCGGGAATAGACACACCCGGATATGGAGTTACTTGGGACCAACCATGGAAAACTATTAAGTATGCCTGTGACACAATTACTACAGGATTTTATTTTCCCAACGCTGTAGCACTTGTAAAAGCAAATAAAGCATTTATTATTGCAGAAATGTACCAATGGATGCTGTATCAAATGGCAAATAACATTGCGCCATTTAGTTCAGACAGTTTATGGAATCCGTATAAAGCACAACGAGATGCTGAACTAATTGTAGACGCATTACTTTATGATCTAAAACGTGGCGGAAATAGTCAATCTGTTGCCGCCGCATTATCATTCTTTTACTTTGGAAGTAAAACACAATTATATAATAGCATAACAAAAGCTACATTGCCATACTATGTTCCTTCATTAAATTATTTGTTAAGTTTAATGCAAAGTGTTGTTGTTAATTCTGCCGTACCTGTAAGTTATCAAACATTAAACAATGTAACACCGGTTAGCGTAGTAAATCAAATAATTATTAATAATTTAACAGCAGAAGCAAATGTTGCAAATAATATATCAAGTTTAATGGGTATCATTACAACCGCATTAACAAACGAAAATACTTATCTTGTACCGTCTGCAAATACAGGCACAACTGCAAGTATCTATGTAAAAACAGGTACTTATAATGAAATATTACCTATATCTATTCCTGAAAATGTATCAATCATAGGAGATGAATTACGTAGCGCCGTAGTGCAACCCGCGTCAAGCTACACTTTTTATTGCACACAAACAATAGCACCTAATAATAGTCCAACAACTTCAAATACCATAGTTGTTAATACTACTACTGGACTAACAAATAATATGCCTATCCAGTTTATTAGTCCATATATTAATAATGCTAGTACAACATTTGGAGGAGTAATCTCTGGTAAAACATATTATATTGATGGAAACTCTATAACTAGTACCAGCTTACGATTAAAAGACTCTCCAACTTTTACATTTATTGCTACCACAGTAGTTAGCAGTAACATACTAACTAACGTTTCAAACATTACTAATCTTGCAGTAGGTATGCAATTATCAGGACCTGGTATTCCGTTTGATGCTTATGTTTATTCATTTAATCAAGAAATAAACACTATCTCAACTATCACCATGTGTACAGGAAACCCGTTAACTGAAAACTTTGTGTTTGTTGAGGCGTATGCTACAGAGTCTGGTATTTTAAGGACTTTAACATCTACTGGAAATTTTGTACAATTAACTAACGGTAACGGCAAAATGACTGTTGTCGGCGGCGATTGTTTAAAAGACATGTTCTATATGCGAAATGGTACAACTATTCGTAATATGTCTCTCTTCGGACTTAAAGGAACTATAACAGCCAACAATCAATATCAAACAGCTCGACCAACAGGCGGAGCATATACTAGTCTGGACCCGGGAACTGGGCCAAAAGATACTAGCGCATGGATTATCCGCAAGAGTCCGTACGCACAAAACTTAACGGTATTTGGTGAAGGCGCAACAGGTATTAAAATTGATGGATCACTACACAACGGCGGCAGTAAGTCAATAGTTTCCAACGACTACACTATGGTGATAAGTGATGGTATTGGTATATGGTGTACCGGACCTGGTGCAATTACTGAAGCTATTTCAGTATTCTCTTACTATGCTTATGCCGGATACTTTGCAGAAGCAGGCGGCAGGATCCGAGCAGCCAACGGTAACAGCTCTTATGGAACATTTGGCGTAATCAGCGAAGGTTATGATTTGTCAGAAGTACCACTAGTAGGCACAGTTAATAATCAATCACAGCAAGTTCAGGCAGGAGTTACTAGTGCGTTTGGTACAGTAGATCAGTTACTAAAATTAAATTATAGCAATGCTGGTTCTAATTATTTTTATCCAGCAACTAACATGTTAAAAAGAAGTAACGAATTTTTAACTAATTGGACTAACGATTCTTATTTGTCATTTACTAAAAATAACACTGCTCCTACAGGATATACTGAAGCATGGTTACTATCCGGATCGACGAATACACCCGGAACTGGATATGTCCAGCAAAGTATTACAGTAAACCCGGCAGGGTATACATATACTAATGTTAGTGGAACTACCCAAGACGGCGCCCCTGGTAACGGAGCAACATTTGACATTACGGTTACACCAGCAGGATATGTAGCAACAGTAAATGTTGCTGGCACTTTATATCAAACTGGTAACAACATTTTAATCAAAGGATCGGTACTTGGCGGGTTAGATACTACCAACGACCTAACTATTGTAGTAGGTAACTTATCAGGAACTGGTATTTCTACTATTTCTGCATCTTCTGGAACAGCCCCAGCCGGCAGCAATCAAAATTATACATTCAGTATGTATGTATATGACGGTGGAACATCTGCTACCTTAGATATGCAAGCTGTATTTTCTGGTACAACAACAGTTACTAGCGGCATTAGTTACAATATCTCAAGTAAAACTATTACTCCGTATTCAGGTACTAGTATTTTGAGTAATGCAAACGGTGGCACTTTGCCTGTAAACTTTAAAGCACAGAAAACTTTAGTTGCTGGGTGGTATAGAGTTTGGTTTGCTGTTAATGATAGTACAGGTGTTAACAATACACTAACCTTTAAATTCTTCCCACAAGGTGCAAATGCACCAATAACTAACACATATTCAATTATATATGGCGCACAACTTGAAATATCTGATACAGATTATACACCTAGAGTATACTTAGAAACAACAACTAATCAGTTTACTGCTTATGCAAATTATCAAGTTGTTGGAGCAGGCGCGGGCGCATTATTATCCGGAGATGAAATAAGAAGTCGATCAGTTTTTAACGTTCGAGTTACTACAGATTCTAACGGATTTACAGGTGGCGCTGGATATGGTAGTAGTTTAAATACTGCGGCTGACGGCTCTTTAAATACAATACGTCTTGCGGCTACTGATCAAGGAATTTTCAACTATTTAGGTATGCGAGTTTTCATTGGCGGCGGAACCGGTGCAGGACAGTACGGATTTGTTACATATTATAACAATTCTTCTGGAGTTGACGCTAATGGAATTACTACAAAAACAGCCTTAATAGCCAAGGAGACAATTGATCCGGTCGGAGTAATTTCTACAACTTATAATGCTACTCCTGCCAACAACTTAATTACACTAACCGGGCAAATTGATATTAGTCAATGGTATATTAACCAAGCAGTTCAATTTATACCTACTTACTATACAACAACAGTAACAGCTACATCTGTTGACACAGTAATTGCCACTGGATCTCTTGGAGGCACTGTAAATACCATAAGTGTTCCTACAGCTAGCCTTGCTCTTAACATGCCAATTACATTTGGAACAGGCGATCTTAATGTAAGTCCGGGCTTTTTATACTATATTACACAAATTGACTATATTGCTGAAACAATTCAAATTGCAACTAGTATAGCAGGAACTGCTATACAACTAACTCCGGTTGCATCAACATCTCAGGTAATAACATTTCCACGATACTCAGGACATATTAAGGCTCCAACGGCTAATATGGTCCCAAACATTAATATACAATTCACTGGTGTAGCTCTTGGTGGTGTAGCTCTTGGCTCAACTTATTACATAAGTGATATTATAGATGCAGATAATTTTACAGTATCAGCAAATAGAACAACACTAACATCTACAACAACCATCGGTGGTACTACTAATACTGTTGCGGCAACTACAACTTCTCTAGTTCCTTGTAATACCGTAGTATTTTCAGGAATAATTTTTGATGCGGCCATACAACCGGGAACAACTTATTATATTAGTAATATTGTTGACGCAGGTAGTTTTAATCTTACTACAAGTATTATACGAGTCGATGCCACATCAACTACGTTTAGTACAAACTTAATTCAAATTTCTGATACATCTGGATTTGTAGTTGGTCAACCTATAATTTTTAGTGGCATTTTAGCAGGAACAACATTTGGTAATATTCAACCTGAGACTGTTTATTATATTCTAACTATTAATGCGCTCAATGATACCATTACAATCAGTACAGATAAAATAAACACATTTACACTAACTACACGAGCAGGATTAATACAAGCTAGAACATGTCCTACTCCTATTGCACTAGGTGGTGGTACTGGATCAATGACATTAACATCAACAGGTACACGAGTGGTAGTTACGCACAGTGTAGGAAATATTAGTACAATGAACGGAACATTCTCTACAAGCCTGTACGGAGGTTTAAATTCATATACTGTATATTATCTTACATCTATTTCAACTGCAGGGGCAAACCCAACTATCTCAGTGAGTACTGCGCTAGGAGGTACTCCTATCACACTTACGACCGGCGTGGGAAATATGCAACTAGTAGCCAGCGGATGGGATAATGTAAACCCGGGAACGAATGCAGTTGCACCAGATTCTACAAGTTCTTATATTATTGAACCAAAGGTAACTTTTACTAATCCAGGCTGGGGTCAAACATTAGGAACAGTTGATACTCCTATTACAGGCGGCCCTACATTTGCAAGTGTAGCCGCAGGAAATAATAGATGGTTAGCTCTACCAACAGCAGGTACTGTTGGGGCGACATCAACCAATGGAACAAGTTGGTCAGTATTAACACTACCAACCGGGATACCTTCATGGAGTGATATTACCTACGGTAATAATTACTGGGTAGCATTAGGTAAACGAACTGGTGGTGGCTTAACTTCAATAGTTGCCTACTCTAATTCTAATGGATTAGGTTGGAGAACCGTTGCTCTTCCTACTGACGGCAATTACAGTAAAGTAGTCTACGGTAACGGAACATTTGTCGCTATAAGTTCTGATAGCCATAGAGCAGCCTACTCAACAAATAACGGACTTCTGTGGACTCAGAGTTATCTACCAAGTAGCACAGCAATTACAGTTTCAGGCGATGCAAAACACAGCACCGCGCAGTCCAAATTTGGTATGTCAAGCCTTGCTTTAGACGGCACCGGTGATTTTATTAGCATTGCATCCGATGATAAATTTGCCTACGGCTTTGAAGATTTTACTGTTGAATTTTTCTGGAGACCAACAGCAATTGGTACTCAGCAAATATTAGTTGACCAGCGTAGTGCAGGGAATGATGCGGCAGTATATTTAGAAATGAACGCTTCGGGGAACATACGATTATTTGTTAACAATGCTTATCAAATTACATCTAGCGTAGCTTGCTCAGCAGGTTCTTGGAATCATGTAGCTTTATCAAGAGCAAGCGGAACAACTAGATTATTTGTTAACGGCACGTTAACTCCTACAACTTATACAGATGCTAACGTTTATGCGGCAAGACCTATAAGAATAGGAGCATCGTGGACTGGAGGAACTCTTGCTACTGGTTATATCGACGAAGTGCGTGTCAGCAGAGGCATAAGTAGATATTCTTCTACATTTACCCCAACATCGCAAGAGTTTGTGTCAGACGAAAACACAATGTTGTTAATGCATTTTAATGGTCTAAACAATTCTACAAATATTGCTAGCACTATAGGAACTTGGACATCAGTTGCCTACGGCAACGGTGTATTTGTTGCTATCAATAGCAATGGACACACAGGCTGGAGTACTGATGGCGCAACATGGAACTCTGCAACTGCCCCAAAAAACAACGCAACATTAAGTGGAGTTACTATTTTAGGTGGCGGCGGAACATTCCAGTGTACTACTACATCAACACGACTTGTAGTTGGACAAAGTGTAAGAATTTCTGGAATCCTATCCGGTGACGGAACAGTGAAGAACGGCATTTACTACATAAGTTCAACTGATGGTAAATCATCGTTTACATTATCTGCTAATCTTGCAAATGCTCTAAGCGGAACAAACCCAATCACTACAGGAGCTGGTTCAACTACCGGACTTACTTTTGAAGTTGGTGTATCATCTTATACAGATATAGCATACGGAAACAATAAGTTTGTAGCAGTACAAACTGGATACGGTCTAGAAAGTGCAGTCAGCTTTAACGGCGTAAATTGGATTCAGTCAGAAAACTATATGTCCGCTACATCAGTAAAATATGGCCAGGGCATATTTTTAGCACTATCCAATAACGGTAATATTGCATACGCTAGCGAACATGGATTAATTTGGAGAACACGAAGTTTAACATATGGAAGCATAAATGCAAGTACATTTGGTTATAATTCGTCAAATATAGGATGCTTTGTAACATTAACAGGAACTGGATCTTCCGACGGAAATGCAACAGTTATAAGTGAAGGCGCAAGAGCACAAGGAAGGCCGAGCATAAATTCTGGCGTAGTTAACGGAGTTACTCTATGGGAAACTGGATCTAATTATACAAATGCCCCAACAATGTCATTAACAGACTATAACGTGTCAGTAACTGCCACTGTTGATCCGCGTATAAGTAACGGTGTCTTGTCTAATCCAACATTCGTAAACAGAGGAACTGGATACAATACAGCATCGACTGTAGTTTCAGTAACTGGCGACGGGTTTGCAGACACATTCCAAGTTGGCTTACAATTGATTGTTAATAATTTGTCAACTATTCCAGTAGTGGGTAGCAATATACAAATTGCAAACAATTCTCAAGTATACAAAGTTACAAGTGCAACAGCAGTGTTTGGAACTAGCGCACCGTTTATCCAGGCCAACATACAAGTGGCGCCGGAAATTACAAATGCATTAAGTCCCGCGCATAATACTCCGGTATACTTCCGTCAGTTATACAGTCAGTGTAGACTAACCAATCACGACTTCTTGTTAATTGGTACCGGTAATAAAGCCGAGACAAATTATCCGTACACTGATCCAACAACGGCAAAAATTGAAAACCAAGCCGTAGAAACCAATCAAGGACATGTGTTCTATACAAGCACAGACGAAAATGGTAACTTCCAAGTTGGTTCATTATTTGGTGTACAACAGGCGACCGGTACAGTCACGTTAAGTGCTACACAGTTTGGTCTAACAGGACTTGAAACACTGAGCTTGGGCGGAATTGCAGTCGGCAGCTCGAGTACAGTTGTTACTCAATTTTCTACAGACCCTACATTTGCAGGAAACTCGGATGCAATTATTCCAACTCAGAGAGCAATTAGATCTTACTTAACAGGACGACTAAGTCAAGGTGGTGCTAATACATTTACTGGAAATTTAATTGCTGGTACTGTTTCAGTTGGAGGTCCTAACTTTATTAAATCAACAATTGCAAACGGCGCGGTTGGCTCAAGCATTAACATGAAAAATAAAGTATACTTTCCAGGAAATACAGTAGACGGTAATATGCCTGCCCTTAACATGTTTATCCGTAGCGGAACAAAGCGCGGAAACACGTCAAGGTAATATGTAAGAATGCAAAAAGATAGAAGATAAAAAGATAAATATTATCAGAGGATGACAAAAAATGGCAGAATTTAAATTAGGTAGAATTAAGTTTGTGTACCAAGGTACATGGACAGCAAACACCAGCTATACCGTAGATGATGTGGTCACAAATAGCGGAAAAACTTATATTTGTGTAGTTGGTCATACTGCAAGTGCATTATTTGCTACCGACTTAGCAGGCGGAGTTGGGGTGACTAAATGGAACCTTATAGCCGACGGCCAAACGTGGCGCGGAGATTGGGCCGCAACTACTTACTATAGTTTAGGCAACTTGGTGCTATGGGGCGGAATAGTTTATATTTGTAAAACTGCACATACTAGTGCTACCTATACCAGTCCAACATTCTTAGGTCTTGAAAACGATCAAAATAAATGGGACGCCTTTGCCGCAAATTTCAAATGGATAGGCGCTTGGTCTACCAGTACACGCTACAAAGTAAGAGATTTAATATACTACGGTGGTAGTACTTATGTTTGTAACACAGCACACATTTCTGCTTCAACAGCCTCATCAGGTTTAGAAAATGATATTGGCAAATGGGATACCTTTAATCAAGGTATTACATATTTAGGTAACTGGAGTGGTAGCAGTGTACGATATAAATTAAATGATGTTGTAAAATTTGGTCCAGACCTTTGGATCTGTACAACATACCATACCTCAACTGGTACTGCAATCAACACCAGCAACTTTGCTGTGTTTGTTAATGGATTTACTTTTGAGGGATCGTGGTCGGCTGCTTCAGAATATCAACAAGGCGACATTGTAACATATGGCGGATATACCTATACCGCTATTCAAAATAACGGATCTGCAAGCCCACAAACCCCAAGTACAGCTACCTCTTACTGGAAAGTGTTTACGTCCGGTCTAGTTTATTCAGGCAATTGGGACGCAGGCACAAGTTATAAAATTGGTAACGTAGTAATATTAGGTGGATTTACCTATGTAGCAACCGCAGACAACTCTGCATCAAAGCCACCTACACTGACAGCTACATTCACAGGTACTATTAGCGGAACTGCATTAACAACTTCAGCACCAACTGGTACTATTACAATTGGAATGACAATAACTGGCGGTACAGTTTCCGCAGGAACTACTATTGTTTCAGGCAGTGGAAGTAGCTGGGTAGTTAACAATAGTCAAGCAGTAGCAAGTGCTTCTCTAACAGGCACAATTACAAATCCAAATTGGGGACAATTAAGTTCCGGTATTCGTTGGGCTACAGCACCAAACACTGTATATTCAAACATTGCAAGCACAAATATTTCAGCTACTGGTAGTGGAAGCCCTACTTTTACTGTAACGCGAGCTGGAACAAACTACACTGTAGTAATAGGCAATGCGGCAGGTACTGGTTATACAGTCAATGATACATTAAAGATTTTAGGTAGTAACTTAGGCGGCGCAAGCCCTGGTAACGATTTAGTTGTTAAGGTAGCAACAATTACCGGCGGAGGCGGAACCGGTCCAATCGGTACAGCCACTGTAGTTACTGGATACGCATCAACATGGAAGACCGGCATTACTTATGTCGCTGGAGATGCAGTTTATTACAACAACAGCAGTTATATTTGTATTAACGCACACGTTGCGTCTGCTAGTGTTAACGATCCGTTAAGCGATACAGGTGTATACTGGAATATTTTAGCCAGTGGCGCCGATAGCGGTGCATTAACCACACAAGGTGACATGGTCTATTATGGACTGAATGGCCCAACACGTTTGCCAGTTGGTACAGATGGACAAGTATTGCGTGTTGACGGTAATAAACCAGCTTGGAAATATTACGGAGAGTTACAAAATATTGTATATGTTGCTCCTAGTGGCGCAGACGTTATTGGTAGCGGACAGGGATTAACATTAGACAAACCATGGAAAACTTTAAGTTTTGCTTCTAAACAAGTTGAAGACGGTTATCAAAATACAAATGCTGGATTGATCCTCCAAGTTAACAAACAATTCATGATGAAAGAAGTTAATAACTATATATTAACTCAATATTCTTTCAACATAACTGGAACAGCCGGATCTGGAAACACTTTTGTTGTTGGCGGGACAAGCACCACTAGTCAAACAACTACTGCTAATATGTATTACGGAATGCCTATTACATTTAGTGCGGCAACGGGCGGCGTAACAGCAGGCACAACTTATTATGTTAACACTATAGCTAGTAGCACTAATTTTACAATTAGTGATGCATATCAAAGTGGCATAACTAAAACAGTTGGCGCAAGTAGCGCAGTTGCTTCTACAGTAAGTTTTGTTTACAATCAGAGCAAGGCAGAAAGGGACACCGGTACTGTAATTGATGGAATTATATTTGACCTAACTCACGGTGGCAACTTATATACAATTACAGCTACTAAAGCATACTTTAGCACTCTTACTTCTTACATAACAACTGGTACAAAACAACAAGCTCCTGTTTTTGCAGGCGCATTGGGATATCTTAAAGATACATTATTTCCTGCTGTAATGACAAATTCTGCACCAGCTAATAATTATCAAACTATAAGAAGTATTAGCACAAAAGCTATTCAAAACACAACAGGGATTGCATCATCAGCAGTAGAGTCAGGTAGTGTTTCTACAATACAGACACTATTAGGAGTTATAACATCTGCATTGGCTGCAGGTACCTACGGCAATGCTCCGTTACTTAACAGACCAAATACAACTGTTTATGTAAAAACTGGTACATACAACGAATACGGTCCTATTGTAGTTCCTCAAGACACTGCAATTGTGGGCGATGAGTTGCGTAGTACAATTGTACAAGTAGCAGGACCTGCAACATATTTAGGTACCGATAAACCAAAAACTGTTACGGCATTAAATCGAATCCAAGCTCTACTGCCTAATTTAATTGCAAACACACCAATTACACCAACTACTACAAGCACTCTGTTTCCTAATACAAAAACACAAGTGACTAACTTACCTGTAGGAGATACAGGTAACGCATCGGCAGTTAGCTTAGTTGTTGATAATACTAGACTCATTCAGGATATGTTTGCCGGTGGCGGTGTCATCACAGGACCAACTAATGCAAATTACCCTAACGGATTAATTCTTCAACCGGCAATTAATATGCCAACAGTTACTGGATATAACTCATCATATCTAGCAAACTACGGTGATGCTGTAACTTTAATCCAATCTAACTATCAATTTATCAAAGATGAAATTGTAAGATTTTTAGCTACTAACGCTAACCTAACCGGCGCCGCGCAATGGAGTTCTTATAGCTCAACATATCAAGCAGAAACTTTACGTGATTTAACTTTTATACTTGACGCAATCTGCTATGATATGACTTACGGTTGTAACAGCCAGTCAGTGATTACTGGCAGTTCATACTATAGTTTAAATACTCCACAACTATTTGCACCTTACATAATTGGTGTAACTGAATCGTTAGCTAGACTATCAACGATTCTTGGACAGATTGTTCAGAAGGCAAACGTTACTGCTAGTTCAGGAAATACAACTACCCAATACACAACAGGCACCGCAGGATCTGCGGCAGCAGCCGCATTTGCACAAGCTCGTGTTGCTGACATCCTATATTGGATTAATAATGGCGCGGCTGACACTTCAGCGGCCACATTCACTGGAACAACTAGCGGAACAACACTAACTGTTAGTAGTGTAAGCGGAACAATCAACATTGGACAACTTGTTACAGGCGGAACAATCGCCGCAGGTACATACATTACAGCGGGTTCTGGATCAAGCTGGACCATCAGCGTAAGCCAAACAGCTACAGCTACTGGTTCTACATTGGTTATTACCCCAGTAACTTCCGGAGCATACGCACTAGCAACTACAGCAAATAAAGCATCTTTTGATGCTGTACAGGCACGTGCCGAAGAAATTGCCGCAGATGCTACATCATGGGTTACTAAATTCTTCCAGAATGAAAGTCCGATATTGACTCTAACCACAAGAGATGCTGGATATGTTACATCAGCATTGGCTTATGATTTATTGTTTGGCGGCAACTTCCAAAGTATTCAGTGTGGTCGTTCATACAATAGATTAGTCGCATCAGTTGTTAGTTTACAAACTAGCCTTGCAGACTCAACATACGGAGCACTTGGATTTATTGGTGAGCGTGTTAAACTACTAGCCGCAAATGGAGCAGTGGTACAAACATCAGCAGTTATCGATGAAATGGTTGCACAAATTTATGGACAACCTACAACAACAGCAACATTCAACGGTACAATTACTGGTACACAGCTAGTTGTTAACAGTGCAGTAACAGGTACAATTGCCATAGGCATGCAATTAACAGGCACTGGCATTGCAACTGGAACAAGTATTGTTTCAGGTAGTGGCACAACATGGTTGTTAAACTATAATCAATCTGTAAGTTCTACTACAACTACAATTGTTAATGTTAGTACAACAGTTACTCTAAACAGTCAAACATTCTCAAACATTCTTACCGCAGGTACAACAAGCGGATTTGTGCCAGGATTGGTAATTACACTCACTGGAGCATCAATTAGTAACTTAACTGCCGGCACATACTATATTAAACAAGTATTAAGCTCAACTCAGTTTACAGTTAGCCAAGCGTACCTTGGATCTGCATTTACTATTAATAGTGGTGCTACCGGTGCTATGACAGCAGTTGTTTACGGTATATACGGCGGCCTTGCCCTAACAACTGATATTACAGCAAGCGGAACAGCTATTCCTGTAAGTGCTGTAACTACAAGTACAAATTTAATTACTGTTCCAAGTAATGCAGGTATGATAGTCAACATGCCAATAGTGTTTACTGGCCTGCCTGCAAATATTACTACAATAGCAACTACTATTTCAAGTAGTAGTATTACATTAGGCGCAACAGTAGCGTCACTTGGTGTAGTAGTCGGACAGAAAGTTTGGTTTACTGGCTTTACTCCGCAAGCTACAGGCACACAATCAAGTATTGTAGCTAATCAGGTTTACTATGTTAAGACCGCAATTTCAAGTGCAATTACAATTAGTGCTACTTTAAACGGAACAGCAATAGTATTAACTGATGCTACTGGTTTAACACTAACAGCAACATTTAATGCCGCAGGAGGCATAATTCCCGGAAATATCTATTGGATTAATAGTGTAACTGCTGGAACATACCCAGCGGCTGGAACAACCATTACAGTTACTAATAGATATAAGAGTGGCACAGCATTTACAATTACCAATACCGTAACTGGACTGTCAGCACTAGCACAAGTAGGAATGGAAACTATTCAAGGTATTAATCAAAAAATTACTAATGGTACCATTGCTCCTTGGAACAATCCAACTGGCAGCTATCAATCAGCTAACGGTTATAACAATACGTTAAGCACAATTAACGGCGCTGAAATTATTCGTGCTAATAAAGATTTCTTAGCTAACGAATTAGTGGCCTATATATCATCTCAATATATTTCTACAGTGACCACAACAGCCCAAGGCGGAACTATTACATGCAGTAGTGCCCACAATCTAACTGTAGGCGACCCAGTTGTGTTTTCAGGAACAATATTTGACAATCAAATTTTTGCAACAACAGTGTATTGGGTACTAACAACGCCATCAACTACTACTTTCACTATCTCAATCACGCAACCTGGAAAAGGAGTACAAGTTGTAAAAACTTTAACAGGCGGCAGCGGATCAATGACTGTAAGCTACTACATGACTCAAACTAAGTGTATACGCGATGCTGAAGCATACATTGATTCGTTAGTTTACGATTTAAGAATTACAGGCAACTATAAATCAACACGTTCTGTACAGTTGTATCTATCAGCACAAGCTGGTTCAATAACAAATAACTTATTCCAATTGAGAAATGGTACTGGTTTAAGAAACATGACATTAAATGGCATGACTGGTGCGTTGACTTTACCAAATGCATTAGGCACACGTAGACCTACTGCTGGCGCATACTCTAGTTTAGATTTAGGGTTTGGTCCAACAGACTCAAGTGTATGGATTAGTGTAAGATCACCTTATGCACAAAACTTAACATTATTTGGTAGTGGATGTACTGGATTAAAAATTGATGCGGCATTACACAGCGGAGGCAATAAATCTATTGTTTCCAACGACTATACAACAGTCATTAGTGATGGTATTGGTATATGGTGTACTGGTTCAAATGCATTAACTGAAGCAGTTTCTGTGTTTGCCTACTACTCATATGCAGGTTATCTAGCAGAATACGGTGGACGTATCCGCGCTACTAACGGTAACAGCTCATACGGATCATACGGTGTTATTGCTGAAGGTATTGACAGTTATGAAACTCCAATTTATGGCAGACTAAACAACCGTGCTAATCCAGCATACGTTACAAACGTTGTAACAGATGGCACTGACAAAATTCTTCGTTTAGAATTTGAAAATGCCGGTAGTGCATATTCTAATGCAATTCCAAGCGTTAACGGTGCTGGATATAATATTGTCACAATACAAGACGAATTCCGAGACTCTGCAGTCTTTGAAACACGTCTAGTGGATTTAAACAATGGACAAGGTGTCGGCGGCCGCAATTACCTAACAGCAAGTAACGTAGCTCAAACAGGAGCAGTTGGGTCTGTAACTATTGCTAACTCTGATATTCAACTAAGTTCAGCTTATATAGGAATGAGAATACAGATTATAGCAGGTACAGGTGTTGGACAGTACGCTAATATTATTGGATACTCGCAAGGTAGCAAGCAGGCCAATGTAATTCGTCCAAATTTTGCTACACTAACTATTACAACAAATAACACTACAGTATTCACAGTAGCTAGCACAGCAACTATGTATGTTGGAATGCCAATATATCTAGGCGCGGCAGTTGCTGGATTGAGTACAGGCACAGTTTATTATGTAAGCACAACTAGTTTTTCTAGCACACAGTTTAGACTAAGCACAACAGCCGCAGGAGCGTCTGCAGGTACAGGCAACGTATCACTAACAGCAACTAGTGCAACCCCAACAACAATGGCATCATCAATTATTGTTGGAACTACATTAACTGTAAGTAACACCACTGCTACAATCTATCCAGGCATGTTGTTAACAGGCGGAACAATATTGGCTAACACATTCATTGTTAGTCAGCTAACTGGTACTACTGGTAGTACTGGTACATATACAGTAAGCGTAAGTCAAAACTTGTCAAGTACATCATTAACTGGTACAATTGCTGTTCCAGTATATGAAGCAGGATGGGAGCATATTGTTCCTGGCTCAACAATACAGCCACTCTTAGACGCTACATCTGGTTACATTATTGAGCCAGCATTGTCGTACACTGGACCAGGATATGATAAAACTGCAATCACTATGACTGCGGCCGTTACAACAACCTGGTCAAGTGTAGCTTACGGCCAAGGAAAGTTTGTTGCTATTTCAAATGCAACCGGAGTTGCTAGCACAGCAAACACAGCAGATGGCACAACTTGGGCCGCAGGCGGAGCATTACCAACCGATGCTAGTTCTCAGTGGGGAAGCATTGTTTACGGTGGTGGACAAAATGCTATAGCTACAGCAATAGTCGGCGGTGTTGGCGGTTCTGGCGCAGTACTAAAGGCAGTATTAGGTACTGGCAATACTGTTGGACAAATTATTAGTATTACTGTAGTAAATGGAGGGTACAACTATACGACACCTCCAACTATTGTAATCACCGACAGTGCAGGAGCAGGTGCTACAGCAACCGCTCGTGTATTAAACGGTTCTATACAAGCAGTAGACATGATCATAACTGGTAGCTTGTACTCAAACCCTACTATCACAGCAGTTACAAGTAGCTTGTCAAGCGTTACAGCTACAACATGGGGCAGCGGATATTATGCGGCACCGCAAGTAGTTATTGCAACTCCGTTTACCGCTACAGGTTGGAGTTCAGGCGGCGCGGCAACTGTCGGGTCTTATTACTCAGCAGTTGATACAACAGTATCACCTAACGTAACTAACTATTACCTAGCAGGAGCAAGTGGAAACTTTAGCTCTACTAAGCCAGATTTTACTAATAGACTATATGGTAAGTCTGGATACAATGCAACAGGCATTGGCGCAAGTGGTACATATGGTGTTACATTAACATATGTTGGTACACTTGCAGTAGCTAGTGCCAATACAAATACTAACGCTGCCGGATATGGAGTAATAAGTTATACATTATCACAAACAGGTTATGGTTACACAACAACTCCTACAGTGACAGTAACAGATCCAAGCGCGGCATTTGTGGCTATTAGTCAAGCCACTGCGTCAGCCGCATATAGTACTGATCAAGGAACAACATGGTCAGCAACCGGCGGAACTACTGGCAAGACAAATCTTAAATCTTTAGCATACGGTAATAATTTATACATTGCAGTGGGCGGAACAAGTTCAGCCTCAGCAGTATCATTAAGCGGTAGCCCAACAAGCACATGGTCTGATCGATCAGCTGATATCACAGCAAACTCATCGGGCTATACTAATATTGCCTATGGTGCAGGTGTATTTTGTGCAATTGGCGGAACAGTAAGTTCGTTTACTGCCGCAGATCCAACAAAGTGGTACGTAGGTGCTAGTTTAACAAGTAAGACTTGGACAAGCATTACCTATGGTAATGGACGATTTGTTGCATTAGCTAGTGATGGTACTTTACAATATACCATCAACTGGCAGACAAACAACTGGACTACTGGACCGTTTGCAGCCAACAATACATGGAATACAGTTAAAAACAATCCGTTGTTTGCTAACGGTGTAACAACATGGAGTAGAATTAGATACGGTCAGGGATTGTTTGTAGCTATAGCAACATCAAGCCAAGCAGTAGCAACTAGCCCAGACGGAATTATCTGGACTTGGCATGCATCAGGCATGCCAAGTTCAAGCAACTGGTTAGGTCTAGCATTTGGTAATCCTGTAAATGCTACACTAGGTCGTGTCCCAACTTGGGTAAGCGTATCCAATACCAGCGGAAAAATTGCCGCTAGAATATCAACTGGCGCACCTGCATCGGGTCGTGCAAAAGTTATTAACAATCAGATTAGTGAAATTAGAATGATTGAACCAGGTAGTGGTTACCCGCGTGGTATAGTTACTGCTACAAGCACAACAAGTACTGGTACTATCACACTTGATAACATTACAAACTTGATAGCAAATCAACCAATTGTATTTGGTGCAAGCTCTGGCAATATTGTTGCAGGAACTTACTATTTTGTTAAAGGCACCCCAACAAGTACAAGCGGTCTAGCAGGTACAATACAGATATCTACTACAGCTGACGGAAGTATATTTGCCCTAACAGCATCAACGCCAACTAGTATGACATATTTTGCAGGTCCAATTATTACACAAACTGATCCTAACAAGATTAATACTGCGCCGCTAGTGGCACGTATTGGCAACGGAGCACTAGGTAATCCAAGTTTTGCTCATCGCGGTACTGCTAATACAACGGCTACTGCTAGTTACCTAGGTGACGGATATGCTGACTTGTATCAAACAGGGTCGTATGTCAACGTAAGCGGATTATTCCAAATACCAAAACCTGGATGTAACGTTGTATTCAGTAGTATCCTTGGAACAAGTCGTTGGTATAAACTAGTTAGTGTAACTAATATATTAGGTGTACCTGGCAACTATACTGCTACATTCCAGATTAATCCTGGACTATCGACACTATTAGCACCGGCACATAATGATTTGATTACAACAAACTTACAATACAGTAATGTTCGTTTAACTGGACATGACTTCTTGTACATTGGTACTGGCGGATTTACAGCAACAAACTATCCGTATGTTGATGCTACTAGAGCTGTTCAAGATTATCAACAGTTTGCTACTGGCGGAGGTCGTGTGTTCTTTACAAGTACTGACCAAGACGGTAACTTTAACGTTGGTAACTTGTTCGGAGTTCAACAGTCAACTGGTACTGCTACATTGAACGCTAGTGCATTTAACTTGTCAGGACTACAAAGTTTGACACTTGGATCAGTTAGTTTAGGAGTTGGATCAGCAACAATTTTCCAATTCTCAACAGATCCGTACTTTACAGCTAACAGCGACGGTGTAGTACCTACGCAGAAGGCTATTAAAGCATATATTACCGCGCAAATTGGTGGCGGACAAAGCTCGTTGAACGTAAATACTATTACATCAGGACAGATATACATTGCTGGAAATCAGATAAGTAATACAAACAATGTTCAAATTTACGTAGCAAGTAAAATGCTATTTACAGGCGGAATTGATGGGGCACCTGTTGCTCTTGCATTCTTTGGACAGAAGTAATTTAACACATATTGGAGAAATATAAATGGCAACAGGAATTTTATATACAGGTACACTAACATCATCGACAGCAACAACTGCCTATGTAGTACCAAGCACGACTTACAGTGTAGTTAACGTAAGTTTTACAAATACGGGAGCGTCAGCTACAACAATTCGATTGTACATTGGCGCAAGTTTAGGAACAGCCGGAGTACAGACGGGCAGTCTTGTACCAAGCGAAGCAATTGAATATGATACTATTGTTCCTCCTAAAGGTGTTTTTGAAAGAACAGGTTTGGTTTTAAGTAGTGTTTCGGGCGCAAAATATATCACAGTTTATGCGTCAACCGGCAACGTAAACGTAAACATCTACGGCATTGAAACATCAACCGTTTAACATATAAGAGAGATAAAAATGGCACGTTATAATTCAGTTATCCCAACAGCGACGGCAGCATCAGCAACGTCTATTACTTCGCCAAGTTCAGGATCTTTAGTTACATTCACAGGAACTACCTATTCTGTAAGCATTGGCGATCCTATTTATTATGCTGGCCTATCGCAGATTTTTTATAATTCGGCTAGCGGAATAATAACTTTAACTTTTTCTAGTTTAGGTGCCGGGGTATTTGTTGGCCCTGGTGCTAGCGGTACTACAAGCCAAACAGTAACACCTGGAGCTACAGTTACACTTTATTCAGACGGAACTAATTGGGTAGTACTTGGTGCCAGCGGCGGCCCAATATCAGGAAGTACAGGAACGTTTAGCGGTAACGTTACACTTACCGGAGCAACACCGACACTTAACTTCAACAATACAGCACCGACTATTGCAACTAATAACTCCGGGAGCACTGCAAGTGTATTTGACAGCAATGCTACTACAGTAAATGCATTTGGTGCAGGAACATCTGTTACAATAGGTGCCACTACTGGTACATTAAATCTACGTAACACTACAATTACAGCAGCCAATGCTACTACACTTAATTTAAACGGTACTAGTCCTAGCATTGCTACATCAAGTACTGGAACCGGCAGTGTGTTTAATACTAATATCGGTACAGGAAACTTATTTGGATCTGCTACAACAGTTAACCTTGGTGCAGGAGCCTCAACTATTACAATAGGTGCTAGCAGTAGCGGTACAGCTACAATAAGACTAACAACTGCTAGTACAACAACTAGTACTGGTGCGTTAGTAGTAGCAGGCGGCCTTGGTGTTGCAGGGCAAGTTACCGCGGCAACACTAGTTGAAACGTCAAGTATTGCGTTTAAGCAAAATGTAAATCCAATTACCGATGCGCTAGATTCTGTACTACAGTTAGTTGGTGTTACATACGATCGTAAAGACGGCTCACGTACAAATGAAGCAGGTTTAATTGCAGAAGAAGTTAATAAGATACTTCCAGATTTGGTAAGTAAAGATAAAGACGGAAATGCATATGGTATTCAATATACCAAACTAACTGCATACTTGATTGAAGCTGTTAAGACATTGAAACAAGAAGTTGATTTTTTAAAGAATAGAGGATAAAAACATGGCAAATTTACAAGCATCAGACGTTGGCGGTACACTAACTTCGTTAAGGTTAGAAAATACAACTACCGTTAGTAAAACTCTACAATTAGCCGATCGAGATCGAGTGGTATCATGTAATAATACATCAAATATTACAATTACTATACCTGCAGACGGAACAGTAGCGTTTCCAGTAGGATCTGTAGTATATATTAATAAGGTAAACACAGGTGCTGTACAACTAGCGGCAGAGGGCGGCGTGACTATAAGTCGAACCGGTACTCTTGCTTTTAATGAAGAAATGTTTGTAAGGAAAAGAGCCGCCAATAATTGGATAGTAATCGATGCCGCAACTACACTTACCTATACCGGTGGAACAGTTTCGCAATCAGGAGCGTTTACTATAAGAACATTTAGCTCTACAGGTGCTAGTACACTTAGCATATCATAATTATTTTACGAGGTTAAAAAATGCCAATAATTAAAAGTTTAAGAAAAAGACACGATCAAAAAGAAACTGAAAAAGTTTCTTATGCACCCCCATTAAAAATAACCGGTGGTGATAAAGTTTATACCGCAGGCGGATATACAGTACATTTATTTTTAACGCCAGGCGAGCACCAATTTAAAATTGAACCAATTCAACCACTTGCAAAAGAAGCGATGGGACTAATTGTAGATAGAACTATGGAAATGTTAGTAGTTGGCGGTGGCGGCGCAGGCGGACAATATTCAGGCGGCGCAGGTGGTGGTGAAGTATTATATATTAGTCGAAATCTTGGAACTGGAACATTTCCGCTAAACGTCGCGGCGGCAGTAGCTGGCGACAATGGTTATTGGTCTTCGGCAAAATGCGGAAATGTTACAACTGCATTTGGCGAAACTGCTAAAGGTGGCGGCTCAGGTCGCGGATCAGATGATACAATTCCTGCTAACCCATACACACCTGTTGCTAACGGTGGCGCAGGATCTTCAAGAACACCTGGTTACGGTGGTCAACAAGGTACATCAGTGGGAACTGGAGTTACTAGACACGGCGGCTTCCGTGGTGGTCAAGAAAACAACCCAGTTAACGATTCTCCTAACTATCCAGGAAATGGTGGTGGTGGTGCTGGACAAAGTATTACTGGTAATACCGGCGGTGGCGGTAATGGCGGCCCTGGTGGTTCTGGGGTTGCATACAGTCTAACCGGAACTTCGTTCTATTGGGGAGGAGGAGGCGGCGGCCAAACATACTACGGCGGCCAAGGCGGAGCAGGCGGCCTAGGTGGCGGAGCGGCTGGGTCAGGTGGTAACGGTGGGAACACCGGCGGCACTGGATTTAATCCGGGCGGTAACACTAGCGGCTCGAGCGTCGGAGCAGCCGCCGGTGCAAATACTGGCGGGGGTGGCGGAAGCGGCAACGGACAAAACGGCAGTGCTGGCGGCGCAGGCGGAAGCGGCATTGTTGTAGTAAGATATTCAACATAAACTCATATGCCTCTTTATAAGACGAATAAAGATATTTTCAAAGACTTCGGAGAAGAAGTCTTTGATTATCGATTTAATACCGAAACCCGATATAAGCTAAAAACTAAAGATTGGGATTATAAAAGAGAATTAACAGTTGATGATGTTGAAATATGGGAAACATTATACGAGGACAGTTGGGGATTGGGAGTGTATGCGGCTTATGAACCATTTGCTGAATTTTATATGATAAAATATGCAGACAGCATAGGTAATCATGTGTATGATACTCACTACGGTGCAGGCGCACAAAATAAAATTATGCAATTTATGATAGCAAACAATATACCTTTCAATTTACATGATGTATATGTTGAAGAAGATAAAACTTGGTTGTACTTTTCAGAACCTGAAAAGAAAATCATTATTACTTAAAATAGAACTTATGGAGTTTATAAAATGAACGAATCAGTATTAGATTTAAACGACACAGACTTAGTCAGTGGCTATAGAGAAAACGTAGAAAAATTTTTAGCAGAACAATCTAAAGATCTATCAGAACAAAATATAGAAGAAAGAGACAGATTAAACTTTTTGCTTAGTGAATTTATGGCTGAGATAGTTAAAAGAAATATTCAACTGTAAATGACAGCAGATAATAATTTATCTATTCCGTTATTTGACAACAAAAACTTGTTAGTACCAATGTTTATTAAATCAAAAAGATGCATTGTGGATGCATTTAAAGAAGAAATAATAGAAAGTTCTAACAAGCAAATATGTTTTGAAAAACTTTTTCAGAAAAAGTTTAAAGCAGTACTAACACCAAGTTATCCCAACACCTGGCAACAAATAGAGTTCACAGACCAAAAAAACAAAACTATTTTTTTATTAACCTGGTTATAAATTTATAGAATTTATTGGTAAAATAATTCCACACTGATCCAAATAACTTTTTAAATCATAGTGTGACTGTGGTCCGTAAAATGTTTTAAATCTTCTAGAGTCTACAAAATCAAAGTAGACTAACAGGTAAAATTCAATATATGGATTCCAAGAAGAATAGACGCCAATATTATACGGCTCTGCATATAACTCCTCCCATATTTTTACATCATCTACTGTAATCAGTTGAGAATAGTCCCAATCAACTGATATAATTGGCGACGAGTTATTTTGAATGCATACATCACTTGCCGTTCCGTTATTTGAAAACAAATGATCTCTTAGCACTAGCTTATTCATATTTAAAGATACCCTCGAATGTATTTAATAAATATTTTTGTATGCAAACTCCAAACAGAATACAACCTTGGTTTCCAACTAACATATTCTACGAAGAGATTCCCAACGAGCTACTAATATCAAAATTAACTGATAAAGCCTTGGGGTTAAAAAGAATACATAACAGTAGTAGTGCTACCTCCTGGAGATGTAGCACATTTACAACTTTAGACTTGTACACTTGGGAGACAGATAACGATCCTAGTGTATTAAAACTAATAGAAATATGTGCTAGTCGTGTAGGAGATTTCGCTCAATCTTTTTCTACTAGTTTGTTAGATAGCTATAAGTTAACATGTACCGGATTTTGGTTTAATGTTGCAGAGCCCGGTGCATATCAAGAATATCATCAACATGCTAGTAGTCATTTTAGTGTTTGCTACTACTTAAACGTTCCAAAAAATTCTGGGAATATTGTTTTTAAAAGTTTTGAATCGATGTTTGACATGTGTCCTTTACCTATACCGGATCAAAGTGTAAATGCAAATTCCTATAAAACTGTATCTTACACACCGTCGTTGGGATCACTTGTAATTTTTAGATCAAATGTCTTACATATGGTTGAACAAAATCTCAGCACTGAAAATAGAATTAGTATTTCGATGAACTTTAATCTAATTAAAAAATGATACATTTTCCTGCAATTTGTATAGATAATTTTTATAGTGACCCAGACGGTATTAGAAACTGGGCACTGTCTCTTGATTATAAACCAGCACCCGAAGGCCAATGGCCGGGACTTCGATCATCGCCTTTACATCTAGTTGATCCTAAATTTTTTCAAGATTTTTGTCATAAAATATTTTCCTTATACTTTGACACAGAAAATACTGATATAAAATGGGTAGTACATACACAATTTCAACTTATTGAGCCTTATGATGCAGACCCTAAATCAAAAAAAAATACAGGATGGATACACTATGATGACGATACTATCTTTGGGGGACTTATATATTTAAATCCTGAGATAGATGTTGACTGTGGAACATCCGTATTTAGACAAGATAAAGAATCAATATCTAGTGCTGATTTTAAACAAGCAAAACAAACTTTTTATAGATCAAAAAGATTTTTAAACTACGATAATATTTTAAGTGAGCACAACAGTAATTTCACAGAAACTATAGTTTATAAAAATTTGTACAATAGATTTATAAGTTTTGACGGTGAAACAGCACATAAAGCAAATAGTTTTTTTACAGAAATTCCTAGACTAACTCAAGTTTTCTTTGTTAATAAATGCGAAACTACATCATTGTGGCCTTTAGCTAGACATCAGAGGTATCTCTAGTATGGATGTAATAATGGAATTTGCTACTCCTATAGGAATGTTTTATTCTGATGAAGATTTAGGTCTAAACACATACAATAATGTTTTGAAAATTATAGAAAATAAAGATGAAGATAATTTTTCTTACCATGATATTTCAAAAACTACACCAGACGATCTACATTTAAGATCAGAGTTTTTAGATTTTTTAAAATTTGTAGAAGATAAAACAAAAACATTTACTGAAGAAGTGTTAGGGGTTAAGAAGTCTGATTTAGCCATAAGCGGAATGTGGAGCAATGTACATTCGCCCGGATCAAAGCATCACACTCATCAACATCCAAATTCTTTTATTTCGGGAGTTTTTTATCCGTTATGTCCAGATTGCGAGGACATTGGAAACATTATTTTTGTAGATCCAAGACAAGCAAAAAACATGGTCCATGCAGATTTTTTTAAGACATCGTGTATATCAAATAGAAATATCTGGGTAACTCCTAAGGCAGGATTGTTATTAATTTTTCCTAGTTGGCTTGAACACCGGACTGACCCTTTTATAGGTAACCCACAAGATAGACGAGTAGCTATAAGTTTCAACTATCAATTGAAAAAATGCGATCAAAAAACGATGAGAATTTATGAATAAGCAATTGATTATACCGGCAGAAAAATCATTCATAGGTGCATGGTTTATGGAAGACATGTCCTTATGTGATGACATGATTTTTTATTTTGAAAATCATCCCGATAAACGCGATGGTGTAATGTTTAGACACGGATCTTTAATGGTGGATAAAGAAGAAAAAGATTCTAAAGATATTGTATTAGATGTTTCGGAGGAGATTACTAAGCGATACGTTAATGAACTACAAAAGATTTTAGATTTATACAAAATAAAATATGTTAGATCGGAAGTAACAGGAAAGTTTGGTATAGAATCTATAAATGTACAAAAATATGATCCCAGAGGTGGTTATAAATTTTGGCATACTGAAAGATCCGACGGATACCCGCCAGGTGTATATAGGCATTTGGTCTTTATGACATATTTAAATGATGTAGAAGACGACGGTGAAACTGAATTTTATTACCAGCAAGTTAAAATAAAACCCCAAAAAGGACTAACACTAATTTGGCCATCCGATTGGACCCATACGCACAGGGGTATACCATCTATGACTCAAACCAAATATATCGCTACAGGTTGGTACACTTTCTTAAATAGAGAGCCGAGTAACAAAGTGCAAGAAAATAACAGTATTTAGAGGAAAAAAATGGCAAGAATGGTTAATGGATTATTTACTGGGGACATTGCTCCCTCATCGGTAATCTGCGGATGTATAGCTATATACAAAAATTTGTGGCCTAACCCAGACGAAACTATCGATCTGATTAATTATCAATGCGACGGATTCAACGGTGAAGTCTTTTACCAAAAAGCAGAAACGTTTGGCCGAGGTGACAATCAAACGCATAGAACCAACCGAGTATTATCTCTTACCAATCGAGCAGATGTTAGTGATAATAAAGCATTGCAAAGCATTCATAATCAATTTTACATGATGTTGTTGGCCACAACTATTCCATATGCTAGAAAATTTAATATTGTTGAAGGGCTCTGGCACGAGGGATATAACGTTTTGAGATATGATAAAGGTGAAGAATACAAAATCCATTATGATTCTCCGACTAGTATGGGGCGAGTGATGTCAGCAGTATGTTATCTCAATGATGATTTTGAGGGTGGCGAATTAGAATTTCCCTACTTCGGCGTAAAAATTAAACCAGAAAAGGGAATGTTATTATTATTCCCATCTAACTTTGCCTATGCACATATATCACATCCGGTTACAAAGGGTTCTAAATATGCATTGGTTACATGGATTAGAGATAGAGAATTATAAACATACTGGGACTTGAATATGGAACATGATTGGATAGTTTGTGATACTCTTTATAATTTGACCGATTGTATAGAAATAAAAAAAACTTGTATTAACAACATCGATGAAAACATCGTCGACGGGCCAGCACATAAAATTGTTAAAACATCCGAAGTTAAATTATTAAATTATAGACATGTTAGTGATGCTTTAAAACCAGCTCACGAGTTTGCCTTACATATTAATAAGAACTATTTTGGTTTAGATATTCATAATGTGTGTGACGGAGACGTAGTTTTACTCAATATCTATAATTCAAAAAATAAAGCGTCATATGAGTGGCACAAAGATGTAGCATCTCCTACCCAATTATTTGATTTTAAACTGACAATGTTAATGAATTTGTCAGATGAATATTATGAAGGTGGTAATTTACAAATTTTTACCACTGGCGGAGAGCAAACAATTGATAGTTTTAAACAACCAGGAGCTATTTGTATCATTCCATCATGGGTTCCGCACAGGGTAACTAATGTTACCAGTGGAGTGAGAACTACCCTTTCTTATTTTTACACTGGGCCTAAGATCAGATGATACAAGATAATAATCATTTACAACTTTTTTACAGTTTTCTTGACAACACTATTTTAGATATTGATGTAAAAGATCTAACAGATTATTGTTATTTTGTTAAGGACAACAATAAAGGTAATGTAATAAGCAACATAGGAGGGTGGCAAAGTAGTAATTTAGATCCCACTATACCAGAACTTAGATCGTTAGTCTCATGTATTCTAGAAAGAGCTGAAAAACTAATATTAGAATACGACCTTCCTAAAACTTTTAGAATTAATCCTATCTGGATTAATATTAATAAGAAACATGACTACAATATGATGCATGAACACCCAAGGAGCCTAATATCCGGAGTATTTTATGTAAAAACACCTGAGGACTGCGGAGACATACTGTTTACAAATCCTAATACATCAATCCAACATTATATTGATCAGTCTAAGCTAGAAAAAAATAATCCATTTAATTCATATAGTTGGGCCATAACCCCAACTGAAAACACATTAATAATGTTTCCTTCTTGGCTACCACATCATACCCTCCCAAATTTGTCAGATGAAGATAGAATCTCAATAGCATTTAATATAAGTGAAAACTAGCATGTTTGATATTTTTATTAAAAAAAGAGAAGTTATTCTAGATTGTTTTACAAATTTAGGAACAGTTTATGATACGGCTAAAATTAATAATGCCTCACGTTTTATACCAGGCTGGTGGAAAGACACACCTAAAATACAAGAAGGATGGCCTACAATTAAAAATTGCAGAGCTGTCAAAGATTATTATATACATGGGATAGTAATCCCTTCTTGGTTTGAAATGGAAATTAGTTTTTTTGGTGATAGCAGTGAAGACGGAAAAGAAATAAGCATTAAATATTCAAATGATAATGTAGATATAACTAAATCTCATACTCATTATCAGTTTGATAAATTTACGTTACATAACGGAAAAAATCTAAAGATACTATCACCGTGGGCTTTTAAAACTAAAGAAGATATAAAGTTTGTATGGAGCCACCCTACTTGGAATACTAGAGAGTCAATGCCTTATCTAGCAGTATTACCCGGAGTAATAGATTTTAAATATCAACATAATGTTGCTATCAATTTCTTAATGATGAAGCCAATTGAACCGTTATCAGTAACGATTGAACCATTAGAACCATTAGTGATGTTACATCCAATGACTGAAAAACGTGTTGTAGTAAAAAATCATTTAGTTTCTGATAATGAGTATAAGCGATTGTTTTCCATCCAAGATTTAGTTTTAAATAAAGACGTTAACGATGAAATTAAAGAATACAATAAGAAAAAATCCCTTACAAAAAAAGTAGAAGCAATGTCTTGCCCTTTTAAACACTAATATGAATATAATAGACAACTATCAATTTGAAAACTTTATCGGCATTTTTGACAATGTCATCGATGATCAAGATTGCCAGCGCATAATTAAACACTTTGAATTAGTACAATCTTCAAAGTTAAGCATGTCTAGACAACAGATAAATCCTCAGATCAAAAAAAGTCAAAAAGACACAGACAACTATTTTTTATCTGGCACTTCTGGATTTGCTAATCCGCAAGTTGAAGATATAATTTCCTCGGCAGACAGTTGGATATTTGAAAATTTTAAAACAGCAGTTATGTCTTGTTATAATTTGTATGCAGATAAATTTGGTGTATTTAACGATTTGGGGAAACATGCAATTTCAGGATCAATTAAAATACAAAAAAGTGAAAAAAGTCAAGGTTATCACATGTGGCATTGTGAAAACGACTGTATTAAAACTGGCAACAGGGTTGCTTTGATAATCTTATATCTTAATGATCTAGATGAAGGCGGTGAAACAGAATTTTTATATCAATCGCTGAGAATTGCTCCAAGTAAGGGTAGAATGATAATATGTCCTTCAGACTGGACTCATACCCATAGAGGAAATCCCCCTCTTAAAGACGAAAAATATATAATCACTACATGGATTGAATTCATAGAATGAACAATTTTTTAGAAATCAAAGAAGCAATTCCAAGAGATAAATTTAATAGAATACAAGATTTTATTTTATCAGATTCTTTTCCGTGGTTTTATACTGGTACAACCATAAACAACTCGTCTGCTGAAACTAACTTTAGCTTTTTTCATAGTGCATATCATTATGAAGATGACTATTCATTTATAGGTAAAGACCTTGCAGACATAGTTACAGAATGTATGTCTGCAACCAATGCTAAAATTAACAATCTTTTAAGATTGAGGTTAGGCCTTATAACCAAAACCCCAACTAAGGTAGTGCATACTCCTCACATAGACTTTTCATTTCCTCATCACACCGGCTTACTATATTTTAATAACGCAGACGGTGAAACTTTTTTGTATGATGAAAAATACGATACTAGTATAGATAAAAAAGATTATGATAAGTTTGTAAGATCTAAAGAAAATACAATCTTAACAAAAGCAGTTCCGGAAGAAAATAAAGTATTTGTATTTGACGGATTGCATTATCATTCTAGTTCTAGCCCAACAATCTCTGATCGAAGAGTAGTTCTTACATTTAACTATATCTAAATTAGTTCAATTAAGTCAAATACAGTTTGCAGTTTAGTACGAATGATCTTACTGCTGAAACTATTGCGTAGTCCTTGATGTAGAGGTTTAGGAGCATGGTCTATAGTTGCCCAGGCCCAACCTGCGTGTTCATCACTTAATACAGGCACAAACTCCGAGTCAATAACACATAGATAAGTGTGAAAGTTGAAGACAGTATCGTTACTTACAAATGTCTCAAGAGGAATTGTTTTAAGAATAGTGGGCATAAGACCTATTTCTTCAACTATTTCTCGTTGCAGTCCTTGCCAAGCTGACTCACCTTCTATATTAGTGCCGCCAACTAGACCCCATGTACCTGCGTGTTTACCTTCTGCTTTTTGTAGCAGTAGGAAACGTCGAGTTGATTTAGCGTAAAATAAGGCGCCACTGCATACAATCTGTTCTTTCATGTATGTACTTATTTTAGATTACTAAGCGCCACTGTCCTTTTGAGTACTCACCTTCAAATGCACGAGTCCATTCCGTATCCTCGTACTTGTATTGTACACCAGTGCGAATGTTTGTAGTATAAACAACGCCTTCGGGCAATACCAATCTAGACCATACTGTGCCGTTAAATTCAACAATACTGTTAGCAGGTGCTGTAAAATTATTCCATGCTGGTGTATTTTCGGGTATTTCGTTTAGTAACAACACACGCTGACCTTCTAAGGGAGTTCCTGGATTGTAAGTTTCAGGATTAACAATGGCATCAACAGTGCCCCAGTTGTTGCTATTACGTGCAGGCCCAGCAATAACTGTATTTGTATTGTAAGTATCTCGATCAAATGTAATACTTAATCTAGTTTCATCTATGGGATTAAGTGCTACTGTGCCTATAACTTCGTTGCCGTTAGGTTGTATTAAAAACACCTGACTACTTCCTGCTTTAAAATTAGTATACTGATCTAATAATACACGCCAGTTAAGATCATTACCGTGTTTTTTCCACAGCGTATCGCCAATGTCCGGTAATGCTTCTATAATTGCGCTGGGGTCTAATAATTCTGCGTAGTAGTTACCGCCTTCATTAAAGACAAAAATATTAAATCCGCCAATTGTAACAGTCTCTTGTGTTTCAAATGTATATTCGTTATCGTGTATATTCATTACGATATCATGAATAACACCAAGACGTTTGACCTTACTAGGAGCACTGATCCAAATAGGAGTTTCTAACGTCAGTGTACCTACATCTATTTCGCTTTCTGTGCCCTGCGGAACTTGCCTACTGGTAAATGTAATGTCAGTTAGCTCAACTACGCTTAAACTAGTCCAGTCTACAAAGTTGTCTGTGGTCTGTAATTCAAGACTGGGATTAAACATCATCATGATCTGTTCCATGATCTGTAGTTTCTGATCTGTATTAGTTGACCATATGTCAGCTTTGACTGTCAGCTTGTAGGGCGTAGGCATTAGGCGTTCTACTGTATAACCACTACCTTGATTTTGACTGTAACCTAAAAATACTGGAGGGTTTACAGTATTATCATAGACTTTTTCACGCTCACGAATATGCACTTTGCTGATATGTGTGGCGTCAGCTAGTCGACTACGATCCAATTGCACGTTGCTGATATAAACAGCAATACGTGGGGCACTTGGCATTTTATTTTCACTGTTGCCGTTTAGAATACTGGCAACTTGTCGACTCATATCGCCGTACAATACAGGTACAACTGTCTGCTTACCGCTACCGTCTTGGTATTTGTAACCGCTTAACATGCGGATTAGTTGACCAACATAGCGTCGAATCTGTCCATCGTAAAAATATTGCATTATTGATCTGCCTCTGGTCTAATTTTTCTTAGTGCTTTACTAACTGCTTGACGTTGTTCAACAAATTTGGCAAATACTGTGTAACGTATTCTTGTACCTGATACTACTGTTTCAGGAATGGTAAATCCAAACTTTCCGCTGACATTCTGTTCGATAACATTCTGTGCTTGGCTAGATTCGTTAAGCCATACTTCAACTTTAAAATTGGCATTGTAATCTAGACTAGTAACTATGATGACATTTGTTGGAGTAACTGTAAACACAGTGGTAATGCCAGCTGTATCAAATGGCTTGCCAACAATGACAGTATCCCATCCTGCTTTATCAATGCCGCTGACAGCAGTATTGTTAATAAAGCTGGTCTTGAGAGTCTGACGTGAGTCAGTATTAGTCATTGTCATTCTCACATTATCTTCCTGTTTGACCCAACGAGCACCGTCCCATAAGAACAGGCGATTGGGCAAGTAGTCTGTACGTAG